>TARA_B100000686_G_scaffold299894_1_pt1 | contig 33048 bp, 22 predicted proteins | sample TARA_B100000686 | Tara Oceans TARA_B100000686 (sample SAMEA2622733) | marine metagenome | biome: marine biome (ENVO:00000447); feature: marine epipelagic mixed layer (ENVO:xxxxxxxxx); material: "saline water (ENVO:00002010), including plankton (ENVO:xxxxxxxx)" | depth 150 m | reverse complement strand
TTTTAATTTATGTAAATCTTCGATGGTGTAAATCTGGTATTGATCCTGAAGTAATTTCATTAGTTTTTCCATTTGCTTCTGGGATTCACCTGAGACTAAACAAATTGAGAATGATATCAAAATTGTAAAGATTTTTTTCATGCGGATTACCTTCATATGTTCTTGCTAGAATCTATAAAAAAAAATACAATCCAGTAACAATTCAATTACTATAATAATCATAAATATATTTAAATTTTTTTATTAAATATTGGATTATTTATCCATCAACCAAAGCAGATTTTTTTTCTTTATAAAAGTGATAGTAGATTACTATAATATATTGGTAAAAGTAATCAATCCTTGAGTTTCAATTCTAATTTCAAAAATAATGGCTATGTACTGGCAAAGCATATTTTCCAGAAAGATTTGATTTCGGAACTTGTTTTGGAATTTGACAAAATAGTGAAACAACTGGAAAAAAGCGGTGAACATATTAATGCTCGCTGGGGAAGTGAATTAACACAAAATATTGATTCAGATGACTCAGTGGTTATACACACCCATAATGTTCAAAATTATTCTGCTATTATGCTGGATATGATACAGAATAAACAATTGTTAGACTTGGTGGAATCACTCATTGGACCTGATATTATTCTTCATCATACAAAATTATTTTTAAAGCCTCCCAAAAACGGATCTGCTTTTCCTCTCCATCAGGATTGGTCATATTTTCCAACAAAAAAGAACTCTATGATAGCTGCAGTAGTACACTTATCTAATTCTACTGAAGAAATGGGCTGTCTACGTGTAATACCTGAATCACATAAACTGGGAAAGTTAGAAAATTCTGACGGGCACACATCAATTCCTCAAATTCATGGTAAATATAATATAAATGATGCTGATCCAATTATCGCTGAATTAGGTGATGTAGTTTTTTTTCATTGCTGTTCAGTTCATGGATCAATGCCAAATCTATCCGAAATGCCCCGAAAAACAATTTTGATACAACTTTATTCTGGAAATGATAGGATCATCGATGGAAATGATCATTCAAATGTTCAACTGGTTTTAAGAGGGCATAATGATTATGCCACAAGGAATAATGTTGATAGAAATCTATCTTTAAATACAAATTATTGATTTTAATAGAAGTTAATTTACACCTTTAGATTTTTCTACTGCATTCAGCCAGTCCGAATGGAGTTTTTTCGCTTTATATTTATCCATTGCAGGTTCAAATTTTCTTTCTGATTTCCATTGACCAGATATTTCATCGCGATTATTCCAAAAACCGACTGCCAAACCTGCCAGAAAAGCTGCACCCAGAGCAGTAGTTTCTGTTATTTTCGGCCTAATTACTGGTACTCTTAGTAAATCGGCCTGAAATTGCATAAGAAGATTATTTAATGAAGCACCTCCATCTACACGTAACTGGGATAATGTAATATTGGAGTCGGCTTCCATAGCTCTTAGCAAATCAAAACTCTGATACGCAATCGATTCCAGTGCCGCTCGAGCTATATGTCCACGATTTGTACCACGAGTTAAACCTATAATTGTTCCCCTGGCATGAGGATCCCAATGCGGTGCACCTAACCCGGAAAAGGCAGGAACAAGATATACTCCCTCTGTGTTATCGACCTTTGATGCTATTTTTTCAATCTCTGATGATGATTTAATTATACCCAAACCATCTCGCAACCATTGTACAATTGCGCCACCTATAAATACACTCCCCTCCAATGCATATTCCACATCACCATCTAACTGCCAAGCAATAGTCGTAATCAGATTATGATTTGACTGTACCAGATCCTTTCCAGTATTCATAAGCATGAAACATCCAGTTCCATAGGTATTCTTCACCATACCAGGATCAATACAATTTTGACCAAAAAGGGCAGCCTGCTGATCCCCTGCAATTCCACTTATTGGAATCTCACAGCTAAAAAGTTTTCTAAGAGTTAGGCCATAAACCGAACTGCTCTGTTGAACCTTAGGTAAGATTAATGCCGGAATATCTAAAATATCCAACAACTCTTGATCCCATTTCAGTTCATGTATATTATATAATAAAGTTCTCGATGCATTGGTAACATCTGTTATGTGATACTTTCCGCCAGTAAGATTCCACATTAACCAGGAATCAACAGTACCGAATGCCAGGTTACCCTCTTCTGCCATTTTACGAGTGCCATTTACATTTTCTAATATCCATTTGATTTTTGTTCCTGAAAAATAGGGGTCTAAGAGCAACCCACACCTTGATTGAAAAAATGGCTCCAGTCCTTCTTTTTTTAATTGATCTGTTATATCAGCAGTTCGACGGTCTTGCCATACAATTGCATTATATACTGGTTTTCCATTTGTTTTATCCCACACTATCGTAGTTTCTCTTTGGTTTGTAATACCAATCGCAGCAATATTGTTTTTATCAATATTATTAAGAATTTCATTTGTCACCTGTAATTGAGATGACCAGATTTCCAATGGGTCATGCTCTACCCATCCGGCTTTTGGAAAAATCTGCTGAAATTCTTTTTGTGCAATTGCATTTATCTTGCCAGTTCGATCAAACAAGATAGCCCTGGAACTTGTAGTACCTTGATCTAATGCTAATATATATTTATGATTCATTTTTTTATTTGATTCATTAGATGGTTTTTAAAAGACTCTGTAGTGACCTTCCTGGTATTGTATTTATTCCTATAAGTCACATATTCTTCATCCTCTGGATATCCTTGTTTTTCAGCTCCGAACGGATAAGATTCCATTCCATGAAATGGAAGTGGAGCAACTGTTTGACCACGTGCCGTATTTAAATCGCCATCCTTAAGCCAACCATCATTATAAAACATAAAATCCCTGCTCCAACCAGATTGCACTATTGGTAACCCAGATGCATCAAATTGAAGCGTTATTTCATCTCCCGCATTCATGATAACATATTTATTATCTGAATCAAGCAAAAGTGGTAACACATCACCATATTTAGTATAAGCACCAATTAGATCACGCCACTTCTGTCCAGTAGTTACAGAATAATATTCTGGGATGTGAGGGCTGCTAAAATTCTTTCGATTTATTTTAGAAAAACCCCTATAATGCAGGTCAGCATAAATTGGATCCAAAGAATTAAGCTGCATTAAATTTCCAGATCCGCTCTCAGTAATAAATATATGATCCCAATAAATCTGCATATTAGTACGAATTCTCAAACGATAATCTTCAGATAAAAATTTATCCGTGAAATCAATAACCATTGTTTTATTCTTTCCCTTCGGGAAACCTATATTATCCAGCACCGTTACCCAGTTCCCATCCGAATCCGGAACCTGGATAAACGGAAATATTAATCGAAATTTTTCGGATTGGGAAATATTCACGTTTATACTGGCATCTGTCGGGAACAGCCACCCCTGCAGAAATAAAAAGAGTGAATCCGTATCACTTAAATCATTAAAGGATAATATAAGATCATGTAGTTCCGTTATTCCCTGATACTTTTCTGGAACCAGATTAGAAATGTATTTTCTATCTTGAGCAATAATTGCATCCAACACATCATTTCCTTTCTCATCTTCCGCAACTATCGGTACTTGTTTATCTGGAAAATTATATATACGAAATGACGGAAAAGGAGGTGGATAGAATGTCTCATCAATAAATACATCAACAGTCTCTGGGTGATCTACTACAAGTAATTTAATTTTGTCCAGATACGGTGTTTCCCATAATTCTGTTGTGAATTGTAGTAAATATTTCCCATCTTTTATTTTCAAGCTCTCTCCTGGTAATCTAATATATTCATTTGTTGAATTGGGAAAAGCATACATTGTTTCTCCAGCCATAATTCCAAGTGGCATACCTAGCGCACTGGGCCATAGAACATCTGTAACAAAATCATATTCTAAACCATTCCAGGCAAATAAATAAGGGCAGGACCCTTTCAAAAATTGTGTCTCTACAATGGTCTGATTTCGTTCCAGTTTAAACCGGTTTTGCGGTACACCATTGCTCCACATTACACGAACAACATCAGCGGAGTCTCTGCTCCCCAACCCAAAATGTGCATTGGGCTGGTCCATATAGCGTACTTGATACAGGTCACCGGATTTTATTTCAACCTTGGCACCAATCCCAAAATAATTATTTTTAGCACTCCCCGTGCGCAATCCAACCAAACGAATATTAAGATAATTATTTATATTGCCACCATCATTCCGCAATAATTTTAATTGGCCATCTGACACTGCAAGGAAAATATCCAGGTCACCATCTCCATCATAATCAGCTACCTCTACCTGATCGATTGCGCCTAGACTGTCAGGAAGTAAAAATGAACCATCCAAAAATGATCCAGAGCGATTATTGTATAATAACCATAAGCCTGTCTGGTTCCCTAATTCTTCATTAGTTTTTCCAGCAATAAGTAAGTCTAAATACCCATCATTATCAACATCAAAAAATACAGCATCTTTCCCATTAATATATTTAGACCCTTTAATAGTATTTCTCCATAGAGAATCTAATGCAAAAGTTCCATCACCGAGGTTATAGTATAAAGCATGATTTTTTCCATTCAGATCAGTTATAAATAAATCAACGAACCCATCATTATTGTAATCACCTGCAGCCACAGCACCAGGTAGATTACCAGTAATCAAACCTGTACTTTCAGTTTTTTCTTTGAAAAATCCTTGACGCAAATTGTCATAATATATATTGTTTCCATCTTGGCTTAGCAAAAATAGATCAACATCACCATCATCATCAAAATCTCTATAGACAACATTTTTTCCAGAATCAAAAGATTCAATAATACCAGCTTTTTTCGCCATATCAGTAAAGGTTCCATTTGAATTGTTGCGATACATATGAGTTCTAGATTCAGTAACTAGAAATAAGTCCAAATCACCTTCCAGATCAAGATCGACAAATGCAGCAGCCAAACTTTTATCATTACTACTAATACCAGTATTGGAGACTAAGGAAAATGTTCCGTTCCCTGAATTTCGGTATAACCTAATTCCATCAAGATTCGAGATAAATAAATCAAGATATCCATCATTATCATAATCAACAAATAGTGCAGAAAGATCTCTAGATTTATGTTCTATACCTGATTTATTTGAAAATGATCCTTGATTATTATTTAATAAATATTGATGACTTCTGTTTTCTTCAACACTCCATTTAGATAAAAATAAATCTTGATCTCCATCTAAATCATAATCACCAATCGCCATAATTAAAGGGACAGCATCTTCTTTAATATCAATTTTTTTATATCCCGAACTAATATTTAATCCAGTTGTAATTGTAACATCTTGAAAAGTGATGAAATCAGGAATATTCACTTTTTCATTATTAATATCCGGTTTCGTATTAAGAAAACGATAAATAGGTGTTCCCGCAACTGGACCAATTGTTCCTCTTAGATCCTTAATTGCATCCTGATATATAGGCTCAGGTTTCATCATATTATGTAGCATAATAATATTGGTATATGCTTTTTTATTTTCTCCATTATGCATTAGTTCAAGGCTTTTTTGAAGCAGATTTAGAAAACTATCTGGGAAACCAGGAAGAATCTGTCTAACTGTCTCAACTTGCTTTATTGCATCATGAAGCATTTCCTTGCGTAATAAAAGTTCAATCATTTTGAGACGGGCTAAAATATTCCCTGGTGAAGAATGCACGATACGAGAAAAGCAGTCCAAAGCTTTTTTATATGCTTGCGGATCATTCATCTTTTGATAATATATTGCCAACTGATAGAGTGTTCGATTATGACCAGAATGTTCTTTGATAGTATTTTCTAGCAGAATTACTGACTCCTTATCTCTACCTGTTAATTCGTATATCTTCGCAAGGAGAAGGCGAATATCTGGATCACCCGGTGCTAATTTTACAGCTTTCTGAAGGAATTCTTCTGATTGACTAAGTTTACCGCTCATAAGCAAATAGGTTAATCCAAGATTGGCATAACCCATAGGCTCTTTGGGGACGACATCAATTAATTTGGTGAATTGATTAGCAGCTTCGGAATATCTTTCTTCTTCCAGATATGCTAAACCTAGACTGCGATAAGTAATAATTTGTCGGTATTTATCCTGATCTATTTCTTTATTATTTTCACATCCATGCATTAAAAATAAGACCAGCAATAAAACTGGGATACTATTTTTCAATTAGATCTTCTCTATAAAAAGGTATTTTAATATAATAATCATCTTTTCGAACCCTTCTGATATTATCACCATTTTTTTCTGATTTCTATATGTTACCAGTGTAAAATAGAATACAAATAGAGGGTTTTCTAGAATTAGAATTGCATAAATTAAACCCCTCATTTCCATCTTTGAAATTACTATCAAAAAAAAGATCTTCATCAGATACATAATTGCAATTGATCTTTAAAATCGCATCGAAGGTTAATATTTATTGAATCAAATAGTATATTTATATCTGGGTTTTTTCTAAAACTATTTTATTTCAAATACATAGATTACTATATGTCTAAAGGTCAAATATTTTATTTTCAATGTAGATGTATCAATTATTTTACAACTTTACTTCTTTCTTTCAGTTTGGTTGAATCCAGACCATTGACATCAATTTTGCTAAAAGATAAAACTCAAAAATCAGGAATTGATTTCATCCATTTTGCTCCAAGACCTCGATGGTGTGAAATTGGCCCATCCGTGGTAGGAGCAGCAACAAATGAAAGTTTAAATCTAATTTTTAAAGAAAAAGAAGAATTCTGGAAATCAAATGGTAGACTTTTAACAATGGATGAGTTTGCAAATATGCATTTAATAAAAATGAATGGTTCCGGAGGCGCATGGCTGGATTATGATAATGATGGAGATTGGGATCTTTATCTATCTAATTGCCAAGGAAGCGGGAGTATAACCAATGCTTTCTATGAAAACCAGGGAAATGGTAGTTTTCTTAGAATTTATAATTCGGGTGCCGATGATGATGGCGAGGGTATGGCTGTATCTGCGGCAGACTACAATAATGATGGATACACAGACTTGTTCATAACCAATTATGGGAATTTTAAGCTATTCAAAAATAATGGAAATAAAACCTTTACTGATGTAAGCAATAAAGCATTTTCAAACAGAATTAAAGATTGGTGGTATGGAGGCTCTACATGGGGCGATTATGATCTTGATGGGGATTTAGATCTTTACGTCTTAGGGTATGTTGATTTTTCCCGAAGACCTCATTACACTAATCTGAGGTTCCCAATGGATTTTGGAGGGCTTCCTAATTCACTATACAGAAATAATGGAGATGGTACATTCACTGATATTACATCAGAGGTCAATGTACTAAGTGATGCGTCTAGAAAATCTATGCAGGCAGTATTTTTCGATTTCAATGAAGATGGTTACCCTGACCTTTTTGTAGCAAATGATACTGATGCTAATGGATTTTATTTGAATCGAGGCGATGGATCTTTTAAGCCATTTTCGGGTCCAAGTGGATTAAGTACTACTGATGGAAGTATGGGGATTGCCATAGGTGATATGAATATGGATGGATTGACCGACATCGTTTATACTAATTACGCAGCAGAAGTAAATGTACTTGCGTATCTTATTGATAATAAGAGCAGTAACGACGGTAGCCTGCGTAATGCTGTTTTTGTTCATGATTTTGATTCTCCTATAGTGCATAAACTTTCCTGGCCGAAAATAAGTTGGGGACCAGGCTTATTTGATCTTGATAATGATGGAGATCTTGACCTTTTTTTTGCAAATGGACATTTAAATTCAGTAAGCGGTGATAACCGTCAAGAAAATCTGTTATTTGAAAATGATGGAAAAGGAAATTTTACTGATATTTCTGAAGCATCAGGTATAATTACCCCAGGAAAACGTATTCATCGGGGTGCATTATTTGCAGATTATGATAATGATGGCAGAGTAGATATATATATAACTGTAAACGGCCAACAAGTGGAGGATGGTAATGGGAATATTATATACGATGCAAATCAAGGAAAAGGAGTTTTACTTCATAATGAAAGTATTAAACAAAATAGCTGGGTAAAAATTAGATTGGAAGGGACTAAATCAAATCGTGATGGTTTTGGAACCACAGTAACTGTAAAAACGGGTAATAATGTTCAAAAACAAACACTTATATCAGGGCAAGGATACTTTTCAAGCAATGCAAAAGAACTTTATTTTGGTCTGAAAAAGGTAGGTATGATTGACCAAATAACTATTGTTTGGCCAAGTGGCATAAAACAAAATTTTACGGATATACCTGCAAAACAAACTATATATATTGTTGAAGGAAAGACCATGCACCAGGACACCTTAACAATTCACCAAAAATAATAATTCTATTTCAATGATTGAAAAATGATAATCATTAAAAATTACCAATGAATAAAATAGGCATTGATCTTGGCGGAACAAAAATAGAAGGAATTTTATTGGATAAGCATAAAAATGTGATAGAACGAATCCGGATTCCTACCAATCAGAAAGACGGTTACAAAGCAATACTTAATCGCATAATTAATCTAGTGAAAAATATTCAATCTAAATCAGTAGATGTCACAAGTGTCGGTATTTGTACACCAGGTGCTATTGAACCAGTTAAAAAAGTTCTGAAAAATAGTAATACTGTTTGCTTAAACGGAAAACCTCTAAAGCAAGATCTAGAATCTGCACTACAATGTTCAATACAAATAGAAAATGATGCCAATTGTTTTGCTTTAGCTGAATCTAAAATGGGAGCTGGTAAAAAATATAATTCAGTATTTGGAGTAATCATGGGAACTGGAGTAGGTGGAGGAATTATTTTTAACAGGAAAATCCACAAAGGAAGACTATTTATTGCAGGAGAATGGGGACACATTACCCTTCATCCCGATGGACGAAAGTGTTATTGTGGTCGTAAAGGTTGTGTTGAAAAATACATTAGTGGTATAGCTTTGGAAAATCACTGGCGAGAATTAGGTGGTCATAAACTGAGTTTAAGAAAAATAATATCAGAATTTGATAACTCACATGATGGGCTATATCAAGTTTGGAAAACAGAATTCCTTAACAATTTCGGACGTGCTCTAGCAATGGTAATTAATATTATAGACCCAGATGCAATTGTACTTGGTGGCGGTGTTTCAAATATATCATTCCTATATGATGAAGGAAGCAATATGGTTCAAAATAATGTATTTAGTGAATATTCTGATACTCCGATTTTACCTAATCAATTAGGAGACTCTGCGGGTGTATTTGGTGCAGCCTTACTCTAATAATTACTAAGAATGAATTAATTTATAAATGTAGTAAAGAGTGTTCTTTTTTTTTATAATTAGACTATCGTACTATTCATTGTTATATTAATGAGAAATATTAGTTATATATAAACATATCCATATATCTTGCATACATAAACATACTTTAACTACAATTAGAAGAGTATAAACATTGGAAAGTGATATTTGAGAGAAAATAACCATGAATGATAAAAAAGAATTCAATAAAAAATACGAAAAGAAACTTACTGCACTTCAAATCGAGCTGGTGAAACTGCAAGATTGGGTTATTGATCAAGGAAAAAAAATCGCGATCATTTTTGAAGGTAGAGATGCTGCCGGAAAAGGAGGTACAATAAAGAGAATCATTGAAAATTTGAACCCCAGATACTGTAAAGTGGTAGCTCTTTCCGCACCAACAGAGAGGGAGAAAACTCAATGGTATTTCCAACGTTATGTCCCACATCTTCCTGCTGGTGGTGAAATTGTTATCTTTGATCGAAGTTGGTATAATCGAGCAGGCGTAGAACGTGTTATGGGGTTTTGTACGGAAAAAGAATACATTAATTTTTTACAAACTTGTCCAGAGTTTGAGCGGATGCTAATCAGTTCTGGTATTCAACTGATCAAATATTGGTTCTCTGTAAGTGCAGAAGAACAAATAAAACGTTTTAAAAGCCGGGCAGAAGACCCCACCAAAGGATGGAAACTAAGTCCTATGGACTTGGAATCCGTAAATCGATGGGATGATTATTCCAAAGCGAAAGACAATATGTTTGAGCATACTGATACAGTATTCTCCCAATGGAATATAGTAGAATCAGATAATAAAAAAAAGGCACGGATTAATTGTATCAGTCACCTATTGAAACAGATTAAATTTGAAAACGTAGAGCATCCAGAAGTAATTCTTCCAGATCGCACGCAACAGAAAAATTATGATAGGCCATCACGATCTAACTATAACTATGTACCAGAAGAATTATAAAAGAGAGAATATAAATGAAATTTATTGAAACATTAAAAAAAATTGAAATAATGATCTTAGGAAATAGCACTCTAAAATCTGAAAAACAAACAAGGCACTGGCAAAAGTATCGTAAATCGAAAAGAAAGACCGATTAGTTTACCAGAATCTTCGAAAACCTTCCTGCTGTATCATCAATTGATCTTTTATCTATATTTTTCAAATAAGAATCAAAATATACTAAAATCATATTATTTAGCATTGCTCTCATTTCAGATCTGTCTTCCCAGCTAAAAAATGGAATTAGAACTTTTGCTGAAGAAGCATATTGAGGTCCATCTGTAAAATCATAATGTTTCATCCTATAAGCAGCATAATGCCGGAATTTTGCAGTTGAATTCTCCATTAAGGTTTTCATTTTCCTGTAATTATCTGGCATTCCTCTCCATTTATGCTGACCTAAATGCAGAAAAGGAATTCCCATTCCCTGATGAAGTATTGAGTCGGCTAATGGAATAAACCAAGTATCTAAACCTATAGCTGCAATAATACGACTATTTTTATTTGAAAGTGCTATTGTTGTAGCACCTCCAAAAGAATGCCCAAACATTCCTACTTTTGTCATATCAATAATATCAAAAAAAGATCCATTACCTACCAAACTATCCAGTTGTTCTAAAACAAATTCAATATCACTAACACGCATATCCAGTTTTTCGGAGGTAGTTAGTGTAGATTTTAAATCATCATATTCATTTTCAGATTTTTGTGACAGATATGGTGCTGAAGTGCCGTCTTCAAATATAGTTAAAAAAGAATCATAAGTATGATTGACTGCGATAACAATATACCCATGGCTTGCCAGTTCTTCGCACTGGATTGAATTCTGATGTCTATACCCTCCGCGTCCATGAGAAAATAGAATTAATGGATATGAAGTCGTTTCAATTTTAGGCTCAATATTGATCAAAGCATGTGTTTTTAGATTAACAGCACTTTTCACAAAAAATATTGGAACAGAAAAATGACTGGCTAGTTTAGCAGCAGTTTTTTCATCATTTTGGAAATATGAGAATTTTTTATTTACATTTTTCACATTTGCCCCAGGATACCATATCTGAACAATTATTTTCCTAAAAAATTCATCGTCCTTATTTACAAAAATATCTGTCCTGCTGGAATCAATCCATTCAAATATCCTTGTGCCTACTGGATAGATCCCGCCTGGAGAAGGAACATTTTTATGATTTAAAAATGTTATGCTGGAACAACCGATTACCTGTATAAAAAGTATGATTAAAAAACAAACCTTAAAATCCAATTTGGGATTTTTCATATAAATATTACTTGAAAATATCTTATAAAATGAAAACACGGGTTATATTAAATCCCAAGAAAATATCACCGGTATCTAAAGACCCCTTCGCATCCTCAATATACGCCCCTTCATAACCGCCTCGGGCATTAGTAAGTATTAATTGAAAAACATGTCCACCAGTTTCAATATTTAGACCTATACCCCATCCATTCTTATAATCTTCAGATCTGTTACCAAATGGAAATGATATATCTCCAGTTAGGGTGTAGTGTTTAGCAAACTTAATTCTTCCTCCCAATACTGTTGAAAAAAGATCATGTTGATCTTCATTTGTAGTTACCAAATTCTTATGAATCCAGGTTGGAGAAAACTGAATTGAAAATATTTCATTAAACTTTCTACCCAGTATCAACTGTTGGATATAATGGATCCGGTTTGAAAATTTTTCTTTATAAACATTATCCTTCTTTAATGCATTTATACCAATATTAGAGAAAAATACAGCTGTGAGAGGAAATGCTTTCCCCTTACCTTCCATTTGTCTCATCATTTTCCACTTGATCATCAGATCATAGGTTTTCTTCCAAGAACTTCTACCCAAACCGAAAGCCAGGCGTTTATTGAAAGCATATTTTAAATCGTAATGGACTGTAGCTTCATCCATACCAAAGAGATCATAAAAACCATTTTTCATCTTACCAAATCTATGTTGAATCATAAACTCCAATGTTTTAGCTCTTGGTAATTCCAAAGATTGTGCATTCACAATTCGGGTTGATTTGAACGTTGCTTGAACAGGAAAAGGTACTAATGGCTCTTCACCTAGGAAATCAAGTAATTCATCCTGAGGAAATATGTTGGCAGTTATCAAATAAAAGAAAAGAAAAATACGGTTCATTTCTGTTTTAATTTCACATTCACTGTAATCTGGATACTTCTGGCTATATTATTTCTAACAATTTTAGGAATTTCAATACCAAAATCAGAAGGTGCTACTTCAAAGGTCGCTAGCCCGTTTACTCCATTACTGACAATTGCTATCGTACCTGATTCTGATATCTCCCGTGATACCCCGTGTATCGTCAGAATACCATTAACTAATACATCTTTTGGGTCTGGCCCAAGATCCAGTTCCAGCCAATTTTCAATATTACCTTTAAATGTAGATCTAGGAAACTTATGCGATTCCATATAACTTTCATTGAAATGTTCCTGCATTAAGGCATTAGGAAATACAAAACCTCGAATAGGAACCTGAAAAGCCAAACTTCCAGTCTCCAAATCCAAAATGCAGGAAGTTTGTTTATTAACGGCAATAATATCTTCAATAATAGTATGAGAGTAAAAAGAAACTGAACCAGAACGAGTGATATATAGATCTTTTGCCGAAATCGGTAAACAAATTAAGACTACAAATATTTTTTTCACTGGCAGTTCATTTCAAAAAAGGTCTGTATAAGCAAGATATTTTCAGCCGAAAGTTTCTGCCCGCTTGGTGGCATAATATCCGGATCATTTGTTTCACGTTGTATTCGATCTAAAACGTGTCCTGATTTTATTGCACTGTATGCGGTTTCATATGTATCGATAGCGAGACCTCCACTTGGACTGGTTCCGCTATGGCAACTGGTACATCTTGAATCAAATATTGGTTTAATATTTGATTCATAATAGGCTTCTCGCTGGCTACAATCCTCAATCATTTTTAAATCATTTTCAATATTTTTTTCGCATGCTAGCATACTAAGGCAATACAAGAAAATAAGTTTTATTCTTTTTTTCATTTTAGTCAAATCATTAATTAAGGAAATAGATTCACAGTAAAGATTACTTAAATTTCAGGATAATGGAACTATCTGAATCCAAAAAAAAAATCACCGCAATTTTTTTCATCCTTATTATTCTAATTTTTTATTTTTACTTCTTCATATATTCAAAAAACCATGTAGACTGGAAAAATATAAAGCCTAACATAAAATTATCGGCACATGAACTTATTCGACAAATCCAAAATAAACAGGAAAACAATTATATCAATCAGGTAATAGAAATATCTGGAAATGTAACCGCGTTATATGATTCCCTTTACATTCTTAATAATACAATTGTTTGTAAGCCAGATGTGATCATAGAGGACGGTATCGTAGAAAATTCGTTTATTACAGTAAAGGGTCGTTTTGTAGGTTATGATGATCTTCTAATGGAGGTCCGTTTAGACCATGTTGTACTTATTAAATTCTATTGAATCAATATTTTGTACATTCTCTAAATAGCTAACTGGAAAACATATATGATAATTTCAGCTATATATTTTATTTACTAAATAAATGAAATTATTTTTTAAACATAAAAAAGTTGGTAGAAGACTTATATCTATGGTTATTCTGATGGGCATTTATGGATACATTGTTTACCAAGAGGGTCATATTGATGTACCTAATACTGAATCATTTCAATCTTTATCCGCACCTGAATTGCTCTGGAGGTTTCAAGTAAATGAAGGGGATATTTTCTTAAACCAGGTTGTTTCTGTTAGTGGTATTGTAACAACGAATAGCGACTCAACTCTGGTACTAAATAATTCAATTTACTGTATGATGGCTATAAATATTGCTGAAAGTAAAATAAAATTAGATACGATTACAGTCAAAGGACGCTGTCTAGGATACTACGAACCTTTAAAACAGGTTCAGCTTGACAATTGTTTCATTGATAATAGCTAAGATATTAAAATCTTTTATTCAAATTCCTTTATGTAAAACTGTAATGATCACTTACTCAACAAATTATTGATACTAACTATTAGCACCATTTGAAGTAATTACCTGCAAAAATGATATTCAATAAAGTTCTTATAATTTTTCTATTCATTATTTCGGGTACAAATTCCTGTATAAAACCAGCACCCAATCTAGGTCTATCTTATGGTGCTTTCCTTCGCCCTGGAGGTATTGATTTCAGGATTCTGGCCCCTTCATCTGAGAAGATATATCTTGTAATTTTTTCAAAACCAGATGATCAATCTGGTGAAGAATTCCCAATGAAAAGATTAAATAATGGAGTTTGGTCATATTTCCTTGAACATGCAGGACCCGGAACAATATATGGCTATAGACTTAAAGGTCCCTTAAATGACTCGAGCATAGTTATATCTGATCCTTATTCAAAAGCAGCAGTGACCCAAAATACATGGAGACATGTAGCAAAAAGTCTTGTAATTAATACTGATTTTAATTGGAAAGGTGATACATGGATAAACATTGAGCCAGAAGATTTAATCATATATGAGGCGCATTTGAGGGACATGACCGCACACCCGTCTTCTGGAGCATTTTCAAGTGGCTCATACAAAGGCTTTATTGAACAAAACCAATATGGAAGTATCAACTACCTGAAAAACCTTGGCATAAATGCTATACAGTTCCTTCCTCTTTGGGATTTTGCAAATGTAGAAATACCATATCGACAAGAAGTTGATGGAATGGTGAACACTTGGAATCCATACGAACGAAATCACTGGGGTTATATGCCCACTTTTTTTTTGGCTCCGGAAAGCTATTATGCTTCTGACGGGACTAAAGTTGCAGGAGAATGGAACGGGAAAGATGGACGGGCAATTAGAGAACTAAAAGAAGTAATCCGTACTCTGCACAAGAATGATATTGCAGTCATTATGGATGTTGTAGTAAATCATGTTTCCAATTACGATTGGCATCCTCTTAAATACATTGACAGAGAACTCTATTTTAAGTTAGATAAAAATGGAAATTTTTTAAGTCAGTGCTGTGGTAATCTACTTAATACAGATAATGAACATGTAATTAATTACATTATAGAAAGTTTAATTTATTGGATGATCGAATATCATGTAGATGGGTTTCGATTTGACCAGGCTCATCTCCTCTCTGCTAAAACGGCGAAATATATTATAGAAAAATTAAAAAGTGTCAATCCTAATGTTATTATTTATGGGGAAGCATGGGATAATCGGGGCCAGGAATTTTCAGCATTAGGTTGGGGGTCTTTTAATGACAAATTCCGGGATGTCTTACGTGGAGACCTTTATGATTTTTCAAAAAAAGGATTTCTTTTTGGAACTTATCGGCCAAATGAAAGCAAAGATGATTTGAAAACAATTATTACTGGAACATTACTAAATAACGGAGGGATATACGATACACCATCAAAATCTATCAACTTTTTAGAGGTGCATGATAATTATTCTTTTAGTGACTTCCTGAGAATTTCAACAGAGAAAAATTCAACTAATGAACTAATTAAAGATAAATTAAATCATATAACACTAACTCCTCAAATATTTAAAATAAATACTTTGGCTGCAATAATATTACTAACCAGCCAGGGGATACCCCTAATACACCAAGGTCAAGAGTGGGCACACTCCAAAATTATTGCACCCACTCAAAAACCTGATCCTGATGTGGGTAAGATGGATCCAAATCCTTATAACAAGGATAATGAGACCAATTGGATAAATTGGGAAGAGACTAACCAAAATCAGGATCTCATTAACTATTATATTGGTTTAATCTCCCTTCGTAATACATACCCTGAGCTCAGGAGGAGTTCTACACGTGATATTGTATTTCTTGATGTGGAAAATGAATTTGGCCTGGGATATATGATCAGAAACAATATAACTATCTTTTTAAATAGTAATCCTTCAGATATATTGAATGTGAAACTACCTCCAGGAAAATGGCTACAGGTGGTAAACAGTAATGCTGTCAATCTAAATGGATTACGCATTACTGAAGGCTATGTTAATATTCAAGCTACCAGCGGTGCAGTTTTTATTAAAAAATGAGAATAACTTATTTTATTACACCTATAATTTTTATTTTAGGATGCATTATGAATAATGAGGAAAACAGAATATCTAAGTGGTCAGATAGTCTAACAATATATGAAGTTAATCTACGACAATTCACCCCCGAAGGGACCATAGATGCTTTTCGCAATCACCTACCGAGACTCAAGTCAATGGGAGTCGGAATATTGTGGTTTATGCCCATCCATCCAATAGGTGAATTAAACCGTAAGGGATCTCTTGGCAGTTATTATTCTGTTCAAGATTATTATGAAATAAATCCGGAGTTTGGTACACTGGACGAATTTCAATCCTTAGTACATGAAATACATGAAATGGGTATGTATGTAATTATAGACTGGGTAGCAAACCACACTGCATGGGATAATCCAATGGCTATTAAAAACCCAGATTGGTATACTAAAAACGATAGTGGTTCTTTTCAACATCCACCAGGAACAAATTGGTATGATGTGATGGATTTAGATTATAATAATAGAGATCTCAGGGAGTATATGATTAATGCGATGAAATACTGGGTAATAGAAATAGACATTGATGGTTTTCGATGCGATGTAGCAAGTATGGTGCCAACGGATTTTTGGGAATCAATTACGCCAATATTAAATGAAATAAAACCAATCTTCATGCTTGCAGAGTCAGATGAACCCGAGCTTCTGGAGAATGCTTTTGACGCCGATTATAATTGGGGTTTGTACCATCTTTTGAAAGATATAGCTGCAGGAGAAAAAGAATCATCTGAAATAATACAATACTATCAAACACCTCCAAAATCTTATCCTGCTACCAGCTTAAGAATGAATTTCCTTGATAACCATGATGAAAATAGCTGGGGCAGAATTATGATTAGTCATTTTGGGAATAATGTATATCCTATTATGACAATGATATTTACTCTCCCAGGTATACCTATGATATACTCTGGACAAGAAGCTCGACTCGATAAACAATTAGAATTCTTTGAAAAAGATATAATTTCTTGGGGTGATATCCCAGACAATAAATTCTACCAGAAACTAATTACGCTTAAAAAAAGTAACCCAGTATTCTGGAATAATAACCATTCCCTATCCTTTATGGATTCTTTACCTGAAGGAATAATAGGATTTTACCGCCAGTATAAAGAAAAACAATTTGGTACTATAATCAACTTAACATCCGAAGGAAGTTTACTGAAAATATCAGATTCTAGTGATATACTATTCAAAGACGAAAATTCGCGTTCAGATTCCATAGCACCTTCAGGATACTTAGTATACAAGATAAAGTAATGGGACATATTTTATCAAAGTTCTTAAGTATTTTGAAAAAAAGATAAAAATATAATCCAGGCAACCATAAAGTATTATTCTATCTGATATTATTATTTCAATATGAAAAAGATAATAATGATTATATATAGTTTGTTTGTAACTGTAGAATTATCTGGTTTTTTAAAAACTGAAGGTCGATTAATTGTAAATGAAAACAATGAAAAAGTAATACTTAAAGGTTTTGGACTTGGAGGTTGGCTTGTTCTTGAAGGTTATATGTGGAATTATCCTGGATTTGGATCAACAACTGTATTGGAAAATGAAATTGAAGAACTAGTTGGTCTTGAAAGAAAAAAGCTATTTTTTAATACATACAGAGAAAATTATATTAGTCAAAAAGATATTGAATTAATGGCAGATAATGGATTTAATGCCATAAGAATACCATTGCATTATAAACATTTCTCTAAAAATAAAAACACCTTTACTAATGAAGGATTTAATATTCTTGAACCAATAATAAGCTTATGCAAAAAGAATAATATATATATAATCCTGGATATGCATGCTGCGCCTGGAGGACAAAACACAAGTGATTTTTCAGATTCTGATGGACAGAATGCCTATTTATTTACGGATCCAAATAATCAGGAATGGTTAGCGTCTATATGGAAATATATAGCTGATTATTATGCTGATGAACCTATTATTGCCGCTTATGATTTATTAAACGAACCGGTACTTCCTTGGGGATATGGAGCTAGTGTATTAAGAAATTTATATGAAAACGTTATCGATTCTATCCGTACGGTAGATCAAAATCATATAGTTATAATCGAAGGAAACTGGTACGGGAATGATCATTCGGGTTTATTGCCGCCATTTGACGATGAGATGGTATATAGTTTCCATCATTATATTGGAAGCAGTTTTGATACCAGCTGGATTCACCAATACACGACAAATCATCAAATTGAATTTAATGTGCCAATGTGGGTTGGTGAAGTTGGTGAAAACTCAAATCACTGGGCTTATTATAAAAAAAATCTTTTTGAAGAAAATGATATTGGCTGGAGTTGGTGGAATTTTAAAAGTCTAGAACGAATTTCAAGTTTGTTCAGCTATAAAAAAACTGACGGTTATGATCAGATTCTAGATTATTGGTATGGGAAAAATTTGAGGCCAGATACCTTAGATGCATTTTTGGGATTAATGTCAATGGCAAATGCAATCGCATTTGATTCATGCTCAATTAATATTGGGTTAATTCGTGCATTGAGTGATACTTCTTTTGATAATACTTCAAAACCATATACATCATTTTCACCTCCAGGAGTTTTGCCTGCCGTTCATTATGATACAGGGAATAATAATATTTCTTATTATGATATCCAGGTCGAAGATCCAAATAAGTTCAGTCCAGAAACTAGATCATGGAATAATGGATGGGCTTTTAGGAATGATGGAGTTGATATAGGTACGAGTATTATTGGAACAAATAAAAGTTTCTATGTTGGTTGGATTGAAGATAATGAATGGATGCTTTATACAGTCCGACCTGAAGAGCCAGGAAATTTTAAGGTTTCAATAGAAGTAGCATCATTCACGAATGGAACTAGATTAACAGTTGGTTTTGATTCAACCTATTCGTTTGAAAATATTCAATTGCCAAATACAAACGGATGGGATAACGGATGGAGAATAGTTCAAATAGGGAATATATCATTACTAGAAGAAACAAAAATGAAAATTAAAGCAGAGGTTGGTGGTTTCAATATGAGAAACATTATTTTTGAAGATTTAGATGCTTCAGTTATACCAATGTCATTGAATCCAAAGTTGTATCCAAACCCTGTTAACGGATTAGTACAGATCACATGGGAAAGTAAATTTTTTTTGAATACGGATATAAATATTTACAGTGTAAAAGGAAATTTGGTTTTTTCACGGTCTATTTTTTCAAAAAAAGGAATAAATAATATTTTTTGGGAAATGAAGTCTAATGATATGAAACGTTTACCATCAGGTATATATCTAGTAAATATCATGACTCCTAATTCTAAATCAACAATAAAACTAACTTACTTGAAATAACTATTCTAAATAGGTAATCTTATAAATATCTTTTCTTGAAGAATATGATATTGAAATAAAATATAAGCCACTTGACACTTGTCTTCTTGGTAATTCAACCATAAGTCTTTCACTATCAAAATTAAATTTATTTTTTTCCATTACTACTTTTCCATTTATATCAAAAATAACAATTTTTGTTATTTTTTGTTTCTGTTCTTCATTCAATTGAATAGAAAATACCGAATTAAATGGATTTGGATACAATATGATTTTTCTTTGAGGAAACAGACTAATTTTATTTTCCCCGTTTCCTAAAGAATTTGGATTATATCCTGAAGTTGAATCATCCGTTAAGCATAAAATCAGATGTCCGTACAAAAATACTGCATTCTCCTGAATGAATTGAGCATTATTTGCAGACCAGGTGTGTGTTGCCTTCTGCCAACGAGATTCATCAAATGAGTTGAAATCATCGGCCCACTCAAAAGAAAAATTATTTTCACTTCCATAATTACCTGATCCAGGTGTATATGAATAATATTTTACCCAATCATAAAATGCATATACCGGTAAAGAACTTTCATCGAATTCCCCAACCCAGTTTTCCCAGATTGGCTGCCAAATATTCATCATAATTTTTTGAGGATAATTCATTGTCCCTATATAAGAATTACTATCATATTGAATCATACTGTCATTGATAAAAAAAGAGATATAATCAGGAGTCCATTCAAAAGCATAATTATTAAAGCCTGCATGTGGATTAAATGGAGTACTGATAAGTTGTTCGTGGTGTGTTTCGTAGGCAGTGATGATATTTGTCTGGATACTGTTATTTTGATTACCCAGACCCTCAAAATCAATTTCACTCCAATTTTCTGTATCGCTTAATCCTTCTGCCCAAAAATCTCTTATTGTGAAAAAAGAAGATACTACACCAGATGATCCAGCAGTTTTCATTCTACCTTCAAATCTTCCATATTGAAATGTATTTATAGTCCTATACTCGGCTCCTCTATATGGCTTTTGAGTATATACTATTTCAAATAGTATATACATTAATGTGAGAATATGTTTATGCATAATTAATCATCAATTTTCTTAAACATTCGAACATAATCAATAAAAAATGTTGTAGGGAATATAGTATTATCAATCCCGTTCTGACCTCCCCATTCACCTCCAATTGCAAGATTAAGTATCAGAAAATAGGAATTGTCATATGGCCATCTCTGAAAATTCATAGACGATGATTTTAAGTACTCAAAGTATAACTGGCCATCAAAATATCCCCTGATATAGGTAGAATCCCAATCCAGCGCATAAACATGGTACTCCCCTTCTATATTATTTGCATAATAAATACCTTGCTGATCTGTACCAGAAACATTCCCACTGACTGCGCCATTATGGATACTGAAAAAAACATAATCAGGATTGTGGCCAACATGCTCCATGATATCGATTTCTCCACATTGTGGCCACCCAATTGAGTCAATGTTCCCACCCAGCATCCAGATTGCAGGCCATGTACCTGTTCCAGATGGTAATTTTGCCCTAATCTCAACATATCCATGTTCCAATTGAATTTTCTCTTTAGTATTTATCCTGGCTGAAGTATAACCAGGCTGATTTGGATTAAATGGATTATCCTTTTTTGCTCTTATTCGAAGGTTTCCATTATCTATAGAAAGATTTTCAGGTCTATTAACATATGTTTGTTTTTCATCATTTACTGCGCCTTGATGCATTAACTCAACATTCCAATAATCCAGATTAAGACTATCACCGTTAAACTCATCATTCCAAAATAATCTATACCCTTGATGTATTTGAGTTTCATTTAAACAGTTCCCATCATCAATTGTTGCAACTGGGTCATAGTTTACTGATTGGGGATCCATGCACCCAAGATATTCGCAACTTCCATCATTTATATTTGCCTGCAAATCAAAATTAACAGCACTACTATCTGTACATCCGTATATTCTATTGAGATTATCTATCTCATCAGTTTTATCACAACAGTAAAAGAACAATACCAAAATAATTATAATTTTTTTATTCATCATCTAATAATCTGTTTCCATAATCCAAAAGATGGTCGTCAGTTAAAACAGGAAATGCCGGTTCCAGATCTACAAAAGGCTGATTTGAGTATCTTGCAAATAAATCGATCGATGATAGCTTTATTTTTTCAAATCTTTCTGTATCAATATTTATTTGGTCGCTATATGCCGCTTGCAAAGAATCAATTATTGAAATAATTCTTCTATCAGGGGTTTTGCTATTTTCCAAGGATTTAGAAGTTTTATTTGATTGTAAATAGCGGTGTTTAACAACTGCAGCCTGCAGATAATCCTTCCATTTTTGTTTCACTTGCATTATATCCTTATTGCTATCAAAGCCTAACTGATAAGCTCTTTCAGTAATATGCTTATCTCTCAATAAATCTGCGATTGATAATTTTAATTCATTATCAAAATGGTCAGGATTGATTTTCTTTTTTCTGAAAACAAGAGGATGCTTCTTAATTAAAGAAATCAATTGTTTAACTGTCCATTCCTGCCCTTCATGATTTAAAATTATTTTATCTTTGATTGCATCAATCCGACTGAAATTTTTTATCTGTGTATCCACTTCTTTGTCCCAGAGTACACCTTGTACAATTTTTTCTTTTTTTGACTTTTCTATGAGGTATATATCTGCAATTTTATCGGAAAAAAAACTAAATATTTGATCATTGAATTCAATTTTTTTCCCTTTCATAATTTCGGATACATATTTGGAAAATTTTTTCAATGCTTTTTCCTCAATGTACTCTTTTTCTACCAAATTCCATGTATCAGTTTTTTCTTTCTCTGTAACATCAACAGATACCTCCCAATGCAAAACTTTCAATGCAAGAAATGTAGAATCAGAAATTTCATATGGACCGTAAATCACATCTTTTTCGGGTCCTGTTTTATATAATATCCATCTTACAGCATCAATCATTTCATCGGTAAAACCAATTTTCATTTCATTAGTATTAATGTTGGATCCCGCATCAAAAAGACTATTAAAATCAGGCATTGCATTCTTCTGTTCAATATTAAATTTCGCAAAACTAATAGTGTATTCCCTGTTTCTAAGTGCTACCATATCTTTAATTGCCACAGTATCTATTTTAATCAGATCAAATCCAAAATTTTTAAGCATTAACTGTCGCATAGCCTGCTCCTGACGTCCCTGGATCAGAGAATATTGCTGTTCATTCAATTTCAATTTTAAATCTTCAAACTCGATTGAAAGTATTTTTTCGGCAATTAGTGAGTTTAAAGCTATTTTTTTATGAATATAATATTGTCCTTTACAATAAGATGGCCTAGGTGAATATTCACATCTTTTGATAAAATCATTTACCGTAATAATTCTATCCTTAATTATTGCCAGGACTGGTTCATTATTAATGGTGTTTTTATCAATGTTATTTCTGCAAGAAAAATGCAGGAACAAGAAAAAACTGATGAATATTAAAACATACCTAATCATCAATCTTTATTGTTTAATGAATTAAAAGAACTTAAAGCGCAATGTGATCAGGGAAACATCCCCCAGAAGTCCAATAGACTGATAGGAATAATCAATCCCAACATATTGGTTTTTCATAAATTTATTACTAAAACCCACTCCATAAGTTACAGTGTTGAATGGAACCTTATATCCTAAAAGGGAAGTCTCTTCATTGGCCTGTTCCAATCCTATTCCTTTTATACCAGCTCTAATAAAAAAAATGCTTCCACCTGGAATTTGATAGCTATATTGAGTTCCAATATTAACGGATTCACTATTATTGTTTGGATGCAAAACATCTGAAGAAAAAATCAGTGATTGATTGTATTTTGCAATAGGCTTGATGGAAAACCCCATCCTGAAAATAAGTGGGAGTTCCCATGCCTGGGTTCTATATTGACCAATGACATTTTCATAATTTCCATTTTCGTTTTCAAGAATATCGATTGGATTTATCAAATCAATACCATCATATCTCATCCTAGACCCATAATTTGAAATACTCATTCCAATCCGCATCCCATCATTTCTGTTTTCAGAGAACTTGAAAAAATTTGTTTTTACTAATACGCCTAAATCCAAAGCAGTAGCTTTTGCAGATGTATGCCAAATAGTTGAATTAATTGATTTAACTGATGCACCAAAAGAAAACCAATCCACCAAACTTCTTCCATATGCAATTGCTGCAGCCAATTCATTAGCACTATAAAATTCCCCGGTACCATTTTGATTCAGAACATTGGTTACTTCGATGGATCCATAATCAAAATCCGTAAACCATATACTGATGGTACCATAGTTTCCCATATTTAATGCAGCTGCAGCTGAAAAATGTCGAATATCAGCTACCCACTGCTGAGATGATACTCCTAATTCAAATCCGTCTATACTGGCTAAGCCTGCAGGATTCCAATACGCAGATATGGCATCCTGAGCCATACTGACATATGCTTCTCCCATACCAACTGCATTGCTGCTTGTTCCAATTTCTAAAAAGTTAGCGGATGTTGTACCATACCTGTATTGCGAATAGCAAAAACTAAGAAAAAGATTGAAAATAATAATATATGATTTCATTTGATTATTGCAAACTTCCCAATCATTTCAGCACTATTAAGAATCTCGTTAGTAAACTCTGGTCTAACATGGTAAAGATACATACCAGCAGCCACTTCTAATCCTTCTTCATTTAATAAATCCCAGTGAACCATTCCGTTGTCTAATCTGTTATTACCATCTACCAGAATCGTTTTTACCTTTACACCGCTTGAAGTAAATATAGTAATCTGACAACGAGATGGTATATTCGTAAACATAAGTTTTCTAGGTTGATTTAAATATGGATTTATTACCGCTTCTTCCATCGCATTTGTACCCACATACGGGTTAGGGACAACTCTTATTTTCTGAATATCCGTTTTTAAATTGCTGAGAGTAACCTGTCTAGATGAATCTATAGAAAATTCAAAGGTATCAGTCTTCCAAAAATTTCTTTCCCATTTTATTGCATACCTTGATCCAGACTCAGGATAAAATGCACTATCAATATTTAAAAAATCAATAATAAATGATGTCCCCAGCCATTGGTTTGATGTATCAATCTGTCCAACCAGAATACGATCATTTTCTAATTTATATTCCTGGTCAAATGTCCAGCTTGGACCTATATAATCCTGAACAACCATATCCATCAATGTATAGTTCCCTTGCTCATCGAGGATTGATTTATTGATTACATAAAATTTGAATGTCTGATCAAGGATAATCCTATTAGGAAACCAAAGTCTATTATCAAATTCATCATATATCCCTAATGGAGTTTCTACTTTGGATATATAACTTATATCATCAGTAAATACAATCTCACAGTCCCATGGAAATAATTTTGATTCTCTTGATGTAATTGTAATATTCATCTCTCCAGATTGTTCTTCATCCATCCATCTCGTATTTACTGAATCTATAACTGGGGTTGTGTGGATCTGTGATATATTAAGTTGAAGTCCTTCAAACACATCTGTCATTACCCCGGTATTCATCATCCAGATATCATCATTCTCTTCATAGATAAGGTTTGAACCTCTATAGTTCGCATGGTTGGTTAGCTCGAAGATAGGACTTTCTCGATAGATTTCTTTTCCGCTAGTTTCATTGTATACTCTAAATCCAGGGTTAGTATAGTATTTAGGTCGGTTAAACGCATTATATGCTGTATCAAAATCAAATGTTATGCTGTATTTATTTCCAAATTTTATCTGATTTCTAGCAGCGATTTCAAGATGAATACTGCCAGTTCCGATAAGCATATTATTAAGAGAATCCACAATAATTTCAGGATCAAGATATCCCGCGGCATCAGCTTTCGGAGTTACAATTGCGATATTTTTCCCTATTCCTCTAATATTATCGTATTCATCAATATCAATAACCGTATTATTTTCTGATGGCGATATCCCAGGTCCAATATCTTTTGCACCATAATCATAAGCGACAATAGCATAATAATAGGTTCTTCCATTTTGAACATTTTCGTCTTTAAAATAGTGCTGTATACCAGTATTATTTCCAAGATTGTATGCAGTACCGTTAACTAGACCATAATCAGTAAATCCAATATACTCATCTATCAAATCACATTGAAATATAGGTTTGAGAAACATTGGTGTCCCGTACCCATCGGTTATTAATTCTGAATCAGAAAAATATTTATCTGTAGACCTAAATAGCTTATAACCTTCAAAATCATTAACATTTCCAAGAAAAGGATCTCTAGTAAGTTTATCTGCGTCATCATCCCAGGTTAGCATTACATAACCATCACCTGGGGTTGCCGATAATGTAGGAGTCTTCGGTGGCTGAGCAAATCTATAGTCCTTTTCATAGATCGTTTGAACGATAGATTTTAACTGAAATAACGCCGGGGCAGAATGGCTGGATGAGCTTAGACCTTCCAGTGGATCATAAGAATGGATTTCTGCCATTGAAATACGCTCAGTCTTACCCCTATATAATGGGAAGGGACCTGATGCAAATAACTCTACCAGATTAGCAATTGTACCATAATATTCTGCCAATGTGTCTGCAGATACGAGATCCCACATCACATCATCATTTCGAAACCAAGGACTTCCTGGTGGAGCGGGATGCTGATCAAATATAGGAAATAGCTGAAATGATGTTAAACCAATCATATCAGATTCAGTTACATCTGTAGCAGCAAAATTGGGTTCACAACCTACTGATTCTAAATAATCAGGCCTGTGATTCCCTTCTCCCTCATCTGGCCCAGTATAGTTTATTTCAAGTGGACCAACACCATCCAATCCAACATCATTTCCTGGATTTTCATTCGACTGGTATACACCGTCTCCGTTGGCATCATCACCATCTTCCCAATCCTGATCTTCATCCGCGTCCCAGTGCTCTTTAAGTTCTGCTTCAGTTATCCTGTAAAATGTAAGAAACTTGTCAAGGTTGTCAATGCCATCATAAGGGCCTACTAGCATACTGGCAACATTATCTCTTTTTTCATCGATAATACCATCATCATCATTATCTTTACCATCATATGCGAGCCCTGGACTTTCCAGATAAGCAAAACCCATAATTCCTGGGAGTAAACCTGCTATACCGATTCCATTCTCATCCCATGAATAAGACATATCCAACAAATCATTGAAATAACCCACTTCATCATCAGCACCGTCACCGCCAATTGCATTGTCTACCCAATAGCCAAAACAAACTTCAGGTAAATCATAGTTGGAAATATTAGCTATATTATACTCCCAGAATATTGCATCCCTAGCCTGAGGGTTGTTCCACTGGAATCCCCTAGTCTCCACACGTATGCCAAGCCCGCCCCATGGGCTTCCAGCCTGAATTGATGTAGTTGCATTAATTTTTTTACTACTATATCTGGGGTAATATTTTACATTATCGTCATCGCCTAGATATTCCAGATCATGAGCATCATTAACTACAAAATATGTTTCTAAATCAGCATATTTAATACCTCTTCCAAATCTCCCATTCCATTCGTTTGGCCATATCAAACCATCGGCGGAAGGCCAACCTGCTGTAGGCCAAGATTCAGGCAATCTACTTAAAGCAGGATATTCACTATTTTCGTTAAAGTATCCGAATACAGGATAGAATCCCCACTCAACTTGGCCTGTCGGATCTGTATCCATCTCTTCCCTATAACTGGTTTGAAGGTAAAAAAGAGTATGATAATTTTCATCTTCTATATTATCCAAATTGGTAATTGGAATTGTATCGATTGTCGTTTCATCGAGATCATCTTTGATATACACTCTGGCCCCAACAAGTAATCCGACCCCGTCAAGCATTTTTGTACCATCAGGATTATTAGGCCATTTAGATACGTTAGGTTTGGGCCAGTCCGAAAGTTCGGTGGTATTTCTGTAGTATAGATAGATTCTATTACCATTCATATACCCTTCTCTTTCAGCTTCTATATCCCCTGCAGGATCATCAGGACCAGCATATTCTGAACCTTGTGACAAACAGATTGTCTTTAACAAAACAAAAAAAGAAATGTACTTTAGTATATTCAAAATGCTATAGTCAGACCCAGCTTTATTTGACGCGGTGCAGAAAACATGGAAGGGTCTTTGTATCGATCTTCATATGTATTAAAATTACTTCGATGGCTCAATAATTCAGTCTCAGTTACTACTGCAGTATAAGAACGGCCAGTTTCTGAGCTCACTCCATACTCGTTATATCGGTCAGTGACATTATAGATTATAAATTCCAGTTTAGGGGTTACGCCAAACATTGTGGGAAGATAAATGTATCCAGACATGTCAGCATGGTAGTTGGATGGCTTATAATCATTATTGGGATACAGGTTTAACAATGCCAGGTTACTCTCTCCTTGTGGAGAAAATGTATAAGGCGTACTGGAATTATAGTATCCTGTCGCTGTTACACCAAATATTGAAGTATTATATCCAAAAGAGATATTGAAGGTATGGCGCTGATCCCAACTCATTGGTATAAATCGAATCACCTTATCGATACTGGCACCCTGTCTATTAAATGTTTGCGCAGGATTATCTGCATTCCCCCTTGTAAACTGATAGGTATAGTTACTCTGAAGAAAAAGATTATTCCTACTGTAGTCCAGTTTAAGCTCCAAACCTCTAACATTACCATAATCTTTATTAGTATATATTCCGTATTCAATCTGATTATAGGTACTTACGGTAGAAAGGCTAAGAAGTTCATAAATATCTCTGTAATATAAACTTACTTCCAAACCCAAATTTTTTCCAACTTCCTGCCAAAGACCTATTTCGTAGCTAACTGTTTTTTGAGCATTCAGCCCAAGACTATCTGATCCAAGATTTGCATTTCCAACAGTTGTAGAATAATCACTGGGGCCAATGATAGAAGAATGGTTTGAATAAATAGAATACATTGGCGGCATTTGTAAAAAATGACCATAGCTAAAATGGAGTACTGCAATACCTCCAAGCTGGCAGGCAAACCCAAATCTAGGACTAATCTGCGATGCAATTTTTGATTTTACCAGCGTGGACATCCTTGTTACATCGATAATTAAGTTGCCAGACTGATCCAAAGAATCATCACCGGAAAAACTCTTCAGATAATATGTTGAAGCATTAACCGGGTTCCTGCGCTGACTGGGGAATGTGGTATTTGCATCAAAATAATCGTAGCGAAGACCTATGTTTACGACAAATTCGTCCCACTCGAATTTATCCTGTATATAGAAAGCGTTTTCTTTTGGATACACCGTATATACATCTGCATAAGTAGTACTATCGGGAAGAATAATTGGCTTATAATGGTCAGACTCTAACGCAGTACCTGCATAGGCATTACGGATGGTGTGGTATTTATTCATGAGTTCATAGTTTGACAAAGAAAAACCAGTTTTTATGCTGTGAGCATTATTTAACTGCCATACGAAGTCCGTGCGAAAATTTCTTGTTATCGTCCTTCGATGCGTGTGTCCTTTATCCTGGCCTCCTGTGAAAAATCCAGTACCGTATGCGGTCTGGTACTTATCATGGACATAATTATAAATGGTGTCCCCTGTAAAATAGAATAATCCTTGGTATATACCCGCTTCTGAAGCAATAGTAAAGGAATCATAATCTTTAAAAACATATGAACCATATTTATTTACTGTTGTAGAATATTTTATATCATAAAACATTTTATCATTCAGGAAATGATTAAACTGGAACATCGTTAATCCTGTATTGGACTCACCAAAAGATCTGCCATCAGGATTATATTTACTTACATGGCTATATCCCATAGATACAGAATTATTATGATTTTGCATGATTGAGAACTTAATATTTCCAAAATTAAAAGATATTTTCCCCATCAGTGACTCGTATTCACCGGTATTCATAGGTACATACACACTATCGCCGGTATTTTCACTATACCATTTGGAAGAATCCTGATCATAAAAATCGCTCAGATCCCATACATTAAATCTTCGAATACCATTAAGATGCCCATTTACTTCCTGGCTTCGATAATTAGTAAAAAAGAAAATTTTATCCTTAATGACAGGACCACTGATATTAAACTTTAAATCTGTATTCGTATTTATGCCAAACGGATCCAGACCAATATAAACTTTCTCACCATTTCTCTTATTTTCTGTTAAATAGGAGGATAAGCCTGAATTAATGCTGGCTTCAAATCGATTATTTCCATCCTTTGTTACCGCATTTACAACTCCGCTCATAGCGTTTCCATATTCAGCATTAAAGGTTCCGGTAATAACTTCTAAATCTTTTACCGCATCTACTTCAAGATTGGAAACTGAAACCACTCCCCCAAAAACATCATTCACAGCGACACCATCAATCAAATAACTAACTTCATCGCTCCTCCCTCCACGAAAGTGACCTGCAACCACGCCTGCCTGCATATTAACCACCGCTCCAAGATCTTCAACGGGCAATATATCTATTTCTTCAGATGATATATTTTTCACTGTACTTGTCTGATCTTTTTTTCTGCTGAATTTCGATGCATAAATCACAACTTCTTTCCCTTCAATGGAAGTCTGGTTCATAATAATATCCAGTGAAGTTGTTCGATTAACAGATACGATAACATTTTCTATTACTACAGTTTCATAACCAATCATCATTACTTTAACTGTATAATTTCCAGGGCTTACATTAATTAAATTAAAGAATCCTTCTTCATCTGCACTGATTCCTGACTGAACCGGCAACAAAATAATATTAGCTCCAGGGAGAGCTAATTTGCTTTTTACATCTACTACTCTTCCAGATATCTTACCAGCTGTCTGAGAATAAAGAATCTGATTTAGAAACAGAATGCTAAATAGCATTATAATATTATAAAAGTATTTCAATATATTAGGAACTTACCTTGAAACAATAAATAGTTTACAAATCAAATAATAAATTGATCCAAATAAAAAAGGGCAGGTTATTCACCTGCCCTTTCTTTAGATTATTTAAGAAATGTTATTTTAGAAATATCAATTCCGGATTCTCGATTAATCACAGCGAAATAAATTCCGGATTGTAAGGTCTTTCCAAAACTATCTTTTCCATCCCAACGATAAAAATACCTTCCTGGGTTTTGCATACTATTGACCAAGGTTTTGACTTCTTGACCTAAGAGATTCGTGATTGTAACAGTAACATTTTCTCTATGCGGAAGTTCATAGTAGATATTGATATAGGGGTTAAAAGGGTTTGGATACGTTTTGTATGAAAATTCAGTTGGTATTGGCATTGCAACATTTTCATCATTCGTCAGCAATGTATCAGCAGGACACGATCCATAATGAATCGCATCCAGAATCAATACTGAATCAGACCCGGCTAAATAGATTGGCAGTAACCTTACATTCATCCCTAGAGAAGCATCAAGAATTCCACAGGTATCCGGAACCGTTTCAAAGTTGGAACCAAAACCAAACAACAACGTAATCGAATCTTCGTACATCAAGTCCGGGACTGTCCCCGTATAGATATTATCACCATCTGAATCAGCGAGCATTGTCTGAGTGCTTATATTGTCCCAGTTATTAAACGATCCAAACACATACGGGGCTTCTGAACCGTCAAATCCTGCTACACCGTTCATGTCAAGATTAAAGGTTACATCTACAGGATGGTCCTCTATGCAATTCTCACAGCTACTGAAACATACCGTATCGGCCATTGCATCTTCACCACCAACAGAAAATTGGCGGTCTGCAAAGTCTCCTACGGAACACTCCAAAGGAACTTCTTCCCAGCCGCCCTGCCAGCTTGCATCTATAGGACCATTGACAAATTTATAGGTTATATCCGAATTAGGTGTCGCAGGCAATGTTATTGTCCATATATCATCTTCATCAGTATCCAGCATCAGGTGTCCTGGGTTTCCTCCAAAATTTCCGCCTGCAAGCCACACACCGGCCGGATCAGTATCTTCATCTCGCATATTTACAGCAAACATGACATCAACAAAATTAAGTTCTTCACATGTTAGGCATGATGCATAGCATACTGTACCGAGAGCTGTATCTGCAGCTGGGACCGTAAAATAACGGTCCGTATATTCACCTGTGCCACAATTTGCTAAACCACCTGCTTCCTCAAAATTGTTCCAGGTTCCATCAGGGGGATGGTTTCTAAATTTATAAAGGTAGGTAGCTCCAATTTCCAAAGCAGTATCAGCAACCCAGACATCATCATTATCATCATCAGATAATGGAAATCCTACCTGTCCAAAACCACCACCTGCAACCCAAACGCCTTCTACGTGGGTATCTTCCAGTTGCATATCCACAGAGAATGTTACCTGCGAACATTCATAGCAGCTTCCATCTTCAACTGTAGCATCCGGATTATAGTTACATGCATTTGGATCCATACAGCCTGCAACATCTGTTGAGTAGATGGCTCTCAAATCATCAATTAGAAATTGACCATAGATCTGGTCATCTGCTACTGCAGATCCCTGGAGAACAACTTCAATTGTAATACCTCCAATTTTATCTTTATCAAAAGTGTCATTCCCTGCTATACCATTCCATCCTGTTCGAACAAAACCATTGGAATGATCAGTCACAGCTGAACCTGCTCCGATGAGCGGGACCTTAAATTCAACCCAACCAGTATCGCTGGATACTGGAAAATCCAACGGACCCGGGGCATTGAAAAAAGAGTACCAGTACTCCACATCATTATTACTGCTCCAGGTGGTCACATTGCTGACATCCCAGAGATTTAGCCTTAGTGACATATTTTCTAATACTGATGCTTGTACGTAATTATAAAATTTGAAGCTAATATGACTAAAATTTGAAAGGTCAACAGCCTGATCAAATTTATGATATGCACCAGTATATCCTCCCCAGCCCTGGTCATGGACGACACTGTACTGGTATGACATGACAGGCGAGCCCCAATCTACAATGTCAGCGGGGTGCGGGACCTGATCTGTTGGAATCTGGGTTAGTGTACTGAAGTTCGAAGCATTATCTGATTCATCAAACTCAGTCCACCAGGCATTTGTACCTTCATCTGTGGCATCACTTTCCGCATCAAAATTATTGATCATAAAAGGGTGAACTTCACATGTACCAAACAGTACTGGCGGGAGTACCATATCTTCATATCCGACACTAACGGACCGGTCAGCGAATTCACCAACAGCACAGGCAGCAGGAACCGATTCCCAGGCTCCGCCCCAACT
>TARA_B100000686_G_scaffold345249_1_pt1 | contig 33073 bp, 37 predicted proteins | sample TARA_B100000686 | Tara Oceans TARA_B100000686 (sample SAMEA2622733) | marine metagenome | biome: marine biome (ENVO:00000447); feature: marine epipelagic mixed layer (ENVO:xxxxxxxxx); material: "saline water (ENVO:00002010), including plankton (ENVO:xxxxxxxx)" | depth 150 m | reverse complement strand
GGTGTTTCAATATCTGTTGAAAAAGACCCCAAAGGCCCACCCGTAGGATACCCAATTAATATTGAAATTAGTGGTGATAACTATGTTGAACTAATAAAAACTGCTGAAAACCTAAAAAATTATTTGTCCAATGAGAATATTCCTGGAGTAGAGGAATTAAAAACTGATGTGAATAAGAATAAGCCTGGTATGAAAATAATTATAGACAGAAAAAAATCTGGAAGCCTGGGTGTTACAGCTGGTCAAATTGGCCAACAATTAAGAGGTTCAATTTTTGGAGAAAAAGCTGGAATATATAAAAAGGACGGAGAAGACTATGAAATAAATGTTCGATTTAATCAGAAAAACAAAGAAAATATTACTGAATTATTAGATCAATATATAGTTTTTAGAGATCAGGCTACTGGTAAAATTAAAAAAATTCCTCTAAGTGTAATGGTAAGTGCAACTAACTCTTTTTCTTTTAATGCTATTAAACATACAAACCTTAGAAGAGTTGTAACTCTTTATTCTCCTGTTTTAGCAGGATATAATAGTAATGATGTTGTTGAAAATGTTAAACAAAGTATTACAAATTACGATGGTATAAACTCTGACATTAATATAAGGTTTACAGGCGAATTAGAAGAGCAAGATAAAAACATGAGATTCTTATTAGGGGCCTTGGCTGCTGGATTAGGAATGATTTTATTTCTCTTAGTTCTTCAGTTTAATTCAATTTCAAATCCTTTAATTATTCTTTTATCCATTTTTTTAAGCTTTACAGGGGTTCTTTATGGAATTAGTCTATTTGAGATGCCTTTTGTAATAATGATGACTATGATGGGAATTATTGCTTTGTCTGGAATTGTAGTAAATAATGGAGTGGTTTTAATTGACTATACACAATTATTAATAGTTAGAAAAAAAGAAGCTTTATCTATATCTTTTAATAAATTGCTTCAAAAAGCAGATGTAAAAGAAGCTGTTATAAAAGGAGGGGTTGCCAGACTTCGTCCAGTTCTTCTTACTGCTATAACCACCATTTTAGGTTTAATCCCTTTAGCAACAGGTTTAAATATTGATTTCTTCTCTTTTATTACAGAGTGGGATCCTAAGATTTACATTGGTGGTGACAATGTTATCTTCTGGGGTCCTTTGTGCTGGACAGTTATTTTTGGACTCGCCTTCGCAACTTTTTTAACATTATTTATTGTTCCTAGCTGTTTCTATTTAATTTACAGGTTAAAATTAAGTATTCGGTCATGGAGTAATGTTAAAACGCAATAACTTAATACATTTGTTATTAATTGAAGAATTATGTTGAGATCACATCATTGCGGAGAATTAAAATTATCTGATTTAAATAAAGGTGTTAAACTTTCAGGTTGGGTTCAAAAAAATAGAGATAAAGGTTTTATTATTTGGATTGATTTAAGGGACCGATATGGTATTACTCAATTAGTATTTGATGAAAAGAGGAGCCCAAAAAAAGTTTTTGAAAATGCAAAAAAAATTGGAAGAGAATTTGTAATCCAAATTGAAGGAAAAGTAATTGAAAGAGAATCTAAAAACAAATATTTATCTACAGGAAGTATTGAAGTTTTAGTTAATAAGTTAAATGTATTAAATCCATCTGAAACACCCCCATTTACTATTGAAGATGAAACTGATGGAGGCGAAGATCTAAGGATGCAATACAGGTATCTTGATATTCGAAGAAACCCAATTCGAGATAATTTAATTTTTAGACATAATGTAACTATGAAAGTAAGAAACTATTTAAGCAATAATGGTTTTATCGATGTTGAAACCCCATGTCTAATAAAATCTACTCCTGAGGGGGCAAGAGATTTTTTAGTTCCCTCAAGAATGAATTCAGGTCAATTCTATGCTCTTCCTCAATCACCGCAAACTTTTAAACAATTATTAATGGTTGGCGGGCTGGACAGGTATTTTCAAATTGTAAAGTGTTTTCGTGATGAAGACTTAAGATCTGATAGACAACCAGAATTTACACAAATTGACTGTGAAATGAGTTTCGTTAATCGCGATGATGTCCTTAATGAATTTGAAGGTTTAATTTCACATTTGATATATGAGATAAAAGGGATTTCATTAGATGATTTCCCTAAAATTACTTACCAGGAAGCTCTAGAAAATTATGGTTCTGAAAAACCAGATATAAGATTCGATATGAAATTTGGAAATATTTCATCTAAAGCTAAAGGTCTAGGGTTTAAAGTTTTCGATTCAGAAGATATAATTGTAGGGTTTTCTGTTGATAAAGGTTCAAATTTTACAAGAAAGGAAATTGATTATTGGACAAACTGGATTAAACAACCACAAATTGGAGCAAATGGATTAGTTTGGGTTAAATATAATGATGATGAGACTTTTAAATCTTCAGTAGACAATTTTTTTGATCAAAAAGACTTTTTAAAATGGGCCTCAATAATTAATTCAAAACCTGGTGATTTAATGCTAATTCTGTCAGGAAACGCTAATGAAACACTAAAACAATTAGGTGAACTCAGATTGGCTATTGCTGAAAAAAAAGGATTGAGAGATCCAAACAAATTTTCACCTATTTGGATTACAGATTTTCCTCTTTTAAAATGGAATGAAGAAGAAAATAAATTTAATGCAATGCACCACCCGTTCACATCTCCTTTAAATGAAGATTTAAATTTATTAAACACAAAGCCTGAAAAGGTTAGAGCAAATGCCTATGACATGGTTTTAAACGGAAATGAAATTGGAGGAGGTTCGATAAGAATTTATGATTCTCAACTTCAAAAGAAAATTTTAAAACTTTTAGGGTTTAATGAGAAAAAGGCTAAATCTCAATTTGGGTTTTTAATGAATGCTTTTAAATTTGGCGCACCACCTCATGGTGGAATTGCTTTCGGTCTTGACCGTTTAGTTGCTATTTTAGGAGGAAAAGAAACTATTCGGGATTTTATCGCTTTTCCAAAAAATAATTCTGGACGAGATATAATGATTGATTCTCCCTCATTTATAGACAAAGATCAAATGAAAGAACTTAATTTAAAGTTTAATAAAAATATTGATTATGAAGGTTATTCTTAAAATATTATTTTTTGTTATAGTTTTAAGTATACTTTTGGGATACTATATTAAAAATTATAATGACAACCTCATTGGAGAAAAGATTATAGGATTTAGTGTTGCATTTTCTATTATAGTTTTTATTCCACTCTTTTTATCTTATAGACTAAAAAACAAATTTTTAAAAGATTATACTTTAACTTCTGAAAATTATAATACCCCTAAAAATGTTGCTAAAAAAAAAATAATTCAAAATAAATAGCAAAAAAGACGTCTAAAACTAAAAGAAAAGCTACCTTCGCGAATATTTATAATTTAATTTAATGACCGGTACTGTAAAATTTTTTAATGAATTCAAAGGATATGGCTTTATCACTAATGATGAATCAGGATCTGATGTTTTTGTCCATCATTCAGCTCTAAACGGGCTTTCAATAAAAGAAGGCGATAAAGTTGAATTTGAAGAACAAGAAGGTAAAAAAGGAATGCAAGCTGTTAATATAACTAAACAAGAATAGGTTTTTTAACACAGTAAGCTTCTAAATGGAAGCCTTTATTTTCTCTTACTTTTAAAGAATTTTTGAATTAATTCTCTAGACTCCTTAGACATAATTCCTTGTATTATTTTAGTTTTGGGATGTAACACATTGTCTTTCAATCTATAGCCGTTTTTAAAATCAGAAGCACCAAAAACCAAAGTGCTTATTTGGCTCCAAAACAATGCTCCAGCACACATTAAACAAGGTTCTAATGTTACATATAATCTCCCATCTTTTAAGTACTTGCTATTTAAAAAATTTGAAGCAGAAGTTATAGCTAAGATTTCTGCATGAGCAGTTATATCTGATAAGGTTTCAGTTTGATTATAAGCTCTAGAAATAATTTGATTTTGAATAACAAATATAGCTCCAACTGGTACTTCACCTAAATCAAAAGCCTTATTTGCTTCTTTTAAAGCCTCTTTCATAAAATAATAATGATCGAAAACTAATTCCATAATTGAAAAATACAAAAACTATATGTTACGAGAACGAAATATTATATTTGTTATAAATGCTTTCTAAAATGATTAAATCAACAATAAATCTTAACAAAGTTTTCCAAATAAACTTAAGATCATATGTCTAAATCTAAGCGATTATTTTTGCTTGATGCCTATGCCTTAATTTTTAGAGGCTACTATGCTTTTATAAAAAATCCTAGAATAAACTCTAAGGGATTTGATACTTCTGCAATAATGGGCTTTACCAATTCATTGATTGATTTAATCAAAAGAGAAAGTCCAGATTATTTAGCTGTTTGTTTTGATAAAGGAGGTTCTAAGGTCAGATCAGAATTATTCAAAGAATATAAAGCCAACCGTCAAGAAACTCCCGAAGTAATAAAACTTTCAATCCCATTTATAAAAAGGATTTTACAAGCAATGCATATACCAAGTATAATAAAGGAAGGTTATGAAGCAGATGATATAATTGGAACTTTGGCAAAAAAAGCAGAAAAAAAAGGATTTCAGACCTTCATGGTTACTCCTGATAAAGATTTTGCTCAATTAGTTTCAAATAATATTTTTATTTATAGACCCTCTAGAATGGGAAATGGCATAGAAATTTGGGGCATACCAGAGGTAAAAGAGAAATTTAAAGTAAAGACCCCAGAACAAGTAATTGATTATTTAGGAATGATGGGAGATTCCGTAGATAATATTCCTGGACTGCCAGGTGTAGGAGATAAAACAGCTAAAAAATTTATTGCTGAATTTGGATCAATCGAAAATCTACTAGTTAATACTGATAAAATTAAAGGGAAGCTTAGAGAAAAAATAGAGTCTAGTAAAGAAATAGGACTTCTTTCGAAAAAGCTTGCAAAAATTTTACTAGATGTCCCTGTTGATTTTAATGTAAAAGAGTATGAGTTTAAACAACCAAACATGAAGCTAGTTCTAGAAATATTTGAAGAGCTTGAGTTTAGGAGAATTAAAGAAAATTTCAAAAAAGTTTTTATTCAATCAGAATTAGAAGATGTTAATCAAAAAGCTAATGTGATTAAATCAAAAAACAAGTTAAATAAACAATATGATTTATTTAGTTCTGCTGATGAAGTATTAATTAAAAAAGATTCAAAATTGGATACTATTTTAACTACTCCTCACTTTTATCAAAAAGTAGATAATCCATTAGCAGCAAAAATTCTGTTAGAAAATTTGTTGACTCAAAATTCTGTTTCTTTTGATACTGAAACTACCGGCTTAAATGCTTTAACAGCAGAATTAGTAGGAATTGCTTTTTCATGGGAAAAAGGAAAAGGCTATTATCTTTTGCTTCCAAACACTTTTAAGGCTGCAAAAAAAATACTAACTCCCTATAAAAAATTTTTTGAGAATTCAAAAATTGAAAAAATTGGTCACAATTTAAAATACGATTTAAAGATTTTAAAAAAATATAACATTAATGTTGCTGGACCTTTTTTTGACACTTTAATAGCACATTATCTTTTAAATCCAGACATGAGACACAGATTAGATATTCTTTCAGAGACTTATCTGAATTATCAGACTAAACCAATTACTGATTTAATTGGCCAAAAGGGCAAGAATCAAATCAACATGCGAGATGTTGAATTAGATGATCAGAAAGAGTATGCTGTTGAAGATTCGGATATTACTTTACAACTAAAAAATTATTTTTATACTGAATTGACTAAATCAAAAATTATTACCCTATTTAAAGAAATAGAGGTTCCATTGATTGAAGTTCTTACAGAGATGGAATTTGAAGGAATAAATTTAGATATAGAGTTTTTAAAAAAGTTTTCTTTAGAATTAAAAGATGAAATAAATAGTTTTGAACTGAAAATTTTTAATCAAGCTGGTGAGAAATTTAATATTGCTTCCCCTAAACAATTAGGCGCAATATTATTTGATAAATTAAAGCTAATTGAAAAACCTAAAAAAACAAAAACTGGACAATATTCAACTGCTGAAGAAATTCTATCTTATTTAGCTAAAGATCACAAAATAATTGAAAATATTTTAAAGTGGCGCTCTTTACAAAAGTTATTGAACACCTATGTAGATTCACTTCCTAATGAGGTAAATTCTAAAACTAAAAGAGTCCACACAATATATAATCAAGCTGTAACCTCAACTGGAAGACTTAGCAGCAATAATCCTAACCTTCAAAATATTCCAATTAGGACGAGTCAAGGACAACAGATCAGAAAGGCATTTGTTCCCAGAGATAAAAATCATGTTCTTTTATCAGCAGACTATTCACAAATTGAATTAAGAATAATTGCTTCATTAAGTAATGATCCAAATATGATTAATGCTTTTAGTGAAGGTGAAGATATCCATAAGTCTACTGCATCAAAGGTTTACGAAATTCCCATTGATGAAGTTACTCGTGAACAAAGAAATGATGCCAAAACAATCAATTTTGGAATTATTTATGGTGTATCTGCTTTTGGCCTAAGTCAACAAACAAATCTTAATAGAAATGAAGCTAAAGAATTAATAGAAACTTATTTTACAAAATACCCTAAATTAAGAAACTATATGGATGATACAATAAATTTTGCCAGAGAAAATGGATATGTATCAACAATATTAGGAAGAAGGAGATATCTTAAAGATATTAACTCCGTTAATGCCATTGTTAGAGGTGCTTCAGAAAGAAATGCAATCAATGCTCCTATTCAAGGAAGTGCAGCAGATATTATCAAATTAGCTATGATTAAATTGCATCAAAAATTGAACTCTAAAAAATTAAAATCTAAAATGTTACTTCAAATTCATGATGAATTGGTTTTTGATGTTCCAAAATCAGAATTAAATGAAATAAAAGATATTGTAAAAATTGAAATGGAGAATGCCTTCAAGCTTAAAGTTCCTTTAGTTGTAGATTTAGGTGAAGGAGATAATTGGTTGCAAGCTCATTAATTTTTTTATACTTCTAAAGAAAAATATTTTTTCAAAAGATATTTAAATAGTACATTTGCAGGCCAATAGCATATAAATGCATTGGTTTTATGAAAAATAATTAAAGTGGATACATTAAGTTATAAAACTTCATCTGCCAACTCAAACACAGTTAACAAAGAATGGCTTTTAGCTGATGTTAAGGATTTACCTTTAGGAAGGGCTGCTTCTGTTGTTGCAAAAATTCTAAGGGGAAAACATAAAACTAATTATACTCCTCATGTGGATTGTGGCGATAATGTAATTGTTATAAATGCAGATAAAATTATTTTAACTGGACAAAAGTGGTCTCAAAAAAAGTATATACGACATTCTGGTTATCCTGGGGGTCAAAGTGTTTTATCCGCAGAACAAGTCCACAAAAAAAATAACACTCGGTTAGTTGAAAAAGCTATTAAAGGGATGCTGCCAAAAAACAAATTAGGAGCCGAATTATTTAGAAATCTAAAGATTTATTCTGAAAACAAACATCCACACGATTCACTCAAACCAACTGCGATTAACTTAAAAGAAATACTTTAATGGAAGTAATCCATACAATTGGTAGACGTAAAACATCTGTTGCAAGAATCTTTCTCTCAAAAGGTAAAGGCGCAATCACTGTTAATAAAAGGAATTACATTGATTATTTTACAACTTCAGCTCTTCAGTTTAAAATTATGCAACCACTATCAATTACTCAAACTGAAGGGTCTCTAGATTTAAAAATAACAGTTAAAGGAGGGGGAATAACAGGTCAAGCAGAAGCTGTTCGGCTTGCTATTTCTAGAGCTTTATGTAAATTCAATAATGAAAATCGTATTATATTAAAACCTGAAGGGTTACTTAAAAGAGATCCTAGAATGGTTGAGAGAAAAAAGTTTGGTCAGAAAAAAGCTAGAAAAAAATTCCAGTTCTCAAAAAGATAAAATTAAGTTTTCACTTGAAAAATAAAGTTCATTTATAATATAACCCTAATGTCTAATCGCTATTGCGAATGTTAGTTTAGCATCTAAATAATTTTTAAAAATTATTGCTATCAAAACAGAAAGAAAGTAAACTAAAAATTATGACACAAACAGAAATAAAAGATCTAATAAAAGCTGGAGTTCATTTTGGTCATTTGACAAGAAAATGGAATCCAAATATGGCTCCATATATTTATATGGAAAGGAATGGAATTCATATTATAAACTTGTACAAAACTGCTGCAAAAATTTTAGAAGCTCAAAATGCATTAAAAAAAATTGCAGTTTCTGGAAGAAAAATTCTCTTCGTTGCTACAAAAAAACAAGCTAAAGATATTGTTTCAGAACATTCTAGAAAAATAAATATGCCTTACATAACTGAAAGATGGCCCGGGGGCATGTTAACCAATTTTGTTACAATTCGAAAAGCAGTAAAAAAAATGGGATCAATTGATAGAATGAAAAAGGATGGAACCTTTGAAACACTTTCTAAAAAAGAGAGACTTCAAATTGAAAGAATGAGGGCAAAATTAGAAAAAAATTTGGGATCAATTTCTGATATGACAAGACTTCCTGGAGCTATTTTTGTAGTAGATATTAAAAGGGAGAATATAGCTATAAAAGAAGCACAAAAGCTAAATATTCCAATTTTTGCAATGGTTGACACAAACTCTGACCCAAAAGAAGTTGATTATGTGATTCCTTCAAATGATGATGCTTCTAAATCAATACAAAAAGTTTTAGGTCTTATTTGTAATGCGATTTCAGAAGGTCTTTCTGAACGAAAAAACGAAAAAGATGCAATGGAAAAAGATGCAGAATCGGAAAATTTAAAAAGAGAAATAAACAATTTGAAAGAAGAGGTGACTGTTTTGGAATCACAAGGAGAAACTAAAGAAGAGTCCTCTAGACAAAAAGAAGAAACCAAAGAACTTGTATCTAATCTAGAAAAAACAATACCTACAGAGAAAAAAGCTATTTCAAAAAAGGGAATGACCCCTAAAACAGCACCAAAAAAAGTTGCAAAAAATAAAGTAAAAGAATAGTGCAAATCACAAAAAATATATATTTTGAAAATATCAGCTACTGAAGTAAATAAATTACGTCAATTAACAGGTGCAGGAATGATGGACTGTAAAAATGCACTTTTGGAGTCTAAGGGAAATTTTGATCTTGCAATAGAAAACCTTCGTAAAAAAGGGCAAAAAGTTGCTGCGAACAGAGCTGATCGTCTTTCTTCCCAAGGAGTAGTCTTAGCAAAAGTAAATGATACTTATAATAAAGGGGTAATTCTATCACTTAATTGTGAAACTGACTTTGTTGCAAAAAATGAATCATATTTGGAATTAGCTAATAAATTTGTAGTATTAGCTTTAAATCATGATAACTTAGACTCATTTCTTGTTTCAGAATATGAAGGAATGAAAGTTTCTGATAAATTAATTGAACAAACTGGAATAATTGGAGAAAAGATTGAACTTGGTGGTTTCAAAATTTTAGAGGCCCCATTTATTGGATCATATATTCATGCTGGAAATAAAATTGCTGCATTATGCGGGCTTTCAAAAATCAGCAATAATTCTGCTGAAATATCAAAAAATATATGCATGCAAATTGCTGCAATGAGTCCAATTGCTTTAAATGAAGAAGGCGTTGATTCTAAGACTATTCAAAAAGAAATTGAGATAGCAAAAGATCAATTAAGACAGGAAGGAAAGCCAGAAGATATGCTAGAAAATATAGCAAAAGGTAAAATGAAGCGTTTTTTTAAAGAAAACACCTTAGTAAATCAGATTTATATAAAAGACAATAAAAAAACTGTAAGCCAGTATGTTTCATCTTTTGATAAAGATCTTTTAATTACGGGATTTTCGAGAATATCTCTAGTTTAATTAATTTGTTAAAAGGGCAAATCATCCTCTACTTCATTATCTTCCTCTTGAGTAGTTTCAAAATTTGTTGGCTCAGGCATTGGAGGTATTTCTTTAATTGAATCTTGATCAATTTTTTCAATGCGCCAGCCTTGTATTGAATTAAAATATTTTGTTTCACCCTCAGGATTTACCCACTCTCTGCCTCTTAAATTTATACTTATCTTAACTTGATCGCCTAATTGAAAAAGGTTTAATAGTTCCGATTTTTCTTGAATAAATTCAATTAAAATATTTTGAGGATATTGTTCTTCAGTAGTTAAAACCAACTCTCGTTTTCTGAATCCCTTATCTCCGTATGTTTTAATCTCATCTATCCACTTTATTCTACCAATGATATCCATTTTGTAAGTTTTTAGATGATAAAAATAATAAAACTTTTTTGGCTTAATTGTATAAAAAAAATAGATTATTTAAATTGAGTTATATTGCATTAAAACAAACTTAATTGTGATTGAATCTTCATTGCCTATAAGAAAAATTTGGCCTATTGGAGCCTTTATAATAGTAGTATTTATAATATGGAATACAAATGTTTTGTTTCAAAAGATGAAAAGTGAAGAAAGGTTAAAAATGCAATTATGGGTTATGGCTCAAAAAGAGTTTGTTGAAAACAAAAACATAAACACCTTAACTTTTGAGGTGCTTCAACAAACTGGGACTAACCCAATGTTTCAAGTAAATTCAAATGGAGAAATTGTAGATTCAAAAAATATTGATAATTCAATAAAGATAGATTCAGTTGAATTATATAAGAGTTTAGAAAGGATTAAAAATGAGAATAAACCTATCTCTATTAAGTATAGAGATTCCCTTTCAGGCAAACTATTAGTAGATCAAAAATTATTTTATGGTGATTCAAGTCTATTGAAAAAACTTCAGTATTATCCCTTAGCCTTAATGCTCATAATCATTTTATTTGTACTACTTCTCTTTTTTATTTTTAAAACAAATAAAATATTAGAGCAAAATAGACTTTGGGCTGCAATGGCCAAAGAAACAGCTCATCAAATAGGCACCCCTCTTTCTTCATTAATTGGTTGGTTAGCTCTTATAAAAAATGGGGGCAAACCTGAATTAAGTATAAATGAGATGGAAAATGATATTGAAAGACTTAAAACAATTACAGAAAGATTTTCAAAAATTGGATCAAATCCAATACTTGAAACTAAAAATGTGGTTTCATTAATTAAAGAGACGGTTAATTATATTAAAAAAAGGAGCTCAAAGCTAGTTAATTTTAATATCACTTCGTCCAATAAATCTATATTGTTGCCAATTAATGATCAACTTATAAGCTGGACATTGGAGAACATTATAAAAAATGGGATTGATGCAATAAAAGGAAAAGGAGTTATTTCGATTTATATTGAAAAGACTAATACTGGTGTTAAAATTATACTTCAAGATTCAGGTAGTGGAATTAAAAAAGAACATACAAATAAGATTTTTAATCCTGGATTTACAACTAAGAAAAGAGGATGGGGATTAGGTTTATCTCTAGCAAGAAGAATAATTAAAGATTATCACAAAGGAAATTTATACATAAAAGAAACTTCTCAAATAAAAGGAACTACTTTTATTGTTGAATTATTCAGTAAAGTCAAAAATTAGATGAAATTTTGTTAGCCAATTCTTTCATTGAGCTTAGGTCAAGTTTTTTCTTTTTTTGGAATGTCATATCTTCCATTTGATTAATTGGAATCAAATGAACATGAACATGGGGTACTTCAAGACCAATTACACTCATCCCAATTCTATTGCATGAAACTGTTTTTTTTAATGCTAAAGCTACTTTTCTACTAAAATTCATTAACTCATGATATTCATCCCTAGAAAGATCAAAAAGTTTGTCTTCTTCTTTTTTTGGAATGCACAAAGTGTGCCCAACAGCATTAGGATTAATATCCAAAAATGCTAAATGGTTTTGGGTTTCTGCAACCTTAAAACAGGGTATTTCTCCTTTTATTATTTTGGAAAAAATACTAGCCATCTTAATTTCTTGATATTTTTAGAATTTCCAATTGAATTTTTCCATTTGGAATAGAAATCTCTACAATATCTCCTATACTTCTACCCAAAAGTCCTTTGCCTATAGGGGATTCAACAGAAATTTTTCCAGACTTTAGATCAGACTCAGACTCAGCAACCAAAGTATAACTCATTGTTTTTCCAGTATTAATGTTTTTTAAATCAACATTTGACAAAACAAGTACTTTTGAAGTATCTAATTGAGATTCATCAATAATTCTTGCATTTGAAAGAATTTCTTCCAATTTGGAAATTTGAAGCTCTAACATGCCTTGAGCTTCTTTTGCTGCATCATATTCCGCATTTTCACTCAAATCACCTTTGTCACGAGCCTCTGCAATTGCCTGAGATGCCTTTGGTCTTTCAATATCTTTAAGATAATTTAACTCTTCATGAAGTTTTTTTAGTCCATCTTCTGTATAATAAGAAACCTTAGTCATAACTTTGTCATTTAATAAAACAAAAAAATCCCTTTACTGAGGGACTAACAAATATACAAAATTTGAAATCTACATTGTTCTAAGTATTGTGAAAAAAAAATTACTTATTTTCTTATTAATATTAGCTTGTTCCAAGTCAGATTTAAAAAGGAATCCATATTTAAATGAAGTCTCATTTACTTATACAATTACTTTAGATCTCCCACTATATAATGATTTGAATTATGCTGGCGGAAGTATCTATATGCCTTTTGGTGGGATAAATGGTTTTATTGTATTCAACTTAGATGGCAAAACATTCTTTGCTTGGGAAGCTAGTTGTTCAAATCATAAGCTAGAATCTTGTTCAAAATTAGAGGTTATTGGTTTGTTAGCTAATTGCTCATGTGAGGATTTTAGCTATAGTCTTGCAACTGGTCAATTAGTTCATGGAGAAATTCAAAACAACACAATCTATCCTCTTTTAAATTATAAAGTTGAAAAATTAGGAAAAGATTTAATTATTTCTAATTAGAAATTTATTGTTATTCCTGCCAAAAAATTGATTCCAGCTTGAGGATAAAATGCAGCCCCTTCTATTGTTTTAATCTGATTAGGTAAAGTCCATGTATCTTCATATGTGTAATAATATCCATTGGATATATACATTTTATTAAAAACATTATTAACTAAAACATCTAATCTGATTTCCTTTGCTATTGATTCTGGTTCCCAATGATAACTAATATTTATATCACTTACTAAATAAGAGTCTAATTTAGATTTTTCAGCTTCAATATTACTCATATACTGCTCTCCGACATATTTAGTTAGAAAGCCTATATAAATATTTTGAATAGGTTTAAACACAAGTATATTTCCTATAACTAGTTCAGGAGAATATGAGAGTTTAGTGTCCCCTATATAAGTTAAAACTCCATCTTTTTTAAAATATACATCTTTATTATTGTTTTTACTTAATGAAATATTTGGCTGCAAAGTCCATTTTTCAGAAAATTTTAATTTTGAGTCAATTTCTATTCCAAATCTGCTGCTTTTTCCAATATTTTCTCTTATTGGATTTCCAACATTATCTATTGCTCCATTTAGTGCCAACTGATCCTTATATGACATCAAATATAGATTTGATTGAACTTGAAAAAAATTCTTTTTTATTCTCCATCCAAGCTCAAAATCATTTAAAATTTCAGGCTTTGGATTACCGTTTTCAAAATCAGCTCTTGAAGGTTCTCGTTGGGCTTTTGAATATGATAAATACAGTTGTTGATTTTTGTTGAAAATATATGTTATTCCTGCTTTGGGGTTAAAAAAATTGTATGAGCTATTTATATTAAATCTCTCTGGCCCAGCCAAATCACCATTTATCTCATAATTTATTTTTCTATACTGAAGATCTAAAAACCCTTTTATTTGGCTTGTTATTGGTTTTTCAAATTTTATATAAAAATTTTTTTCTTTTTTTTCTCCTTTATTTTCATAAACTCTTTTTCGAGGTAAAATATTTCCAGAATGCTGAGCCCATATTAATGTCCCAAAATGATCCCCAATATATCTGCTAAATAATATACCTATATCTATTCTAATATTTCCATTCAAATAATTAGCATTCCCGGTAAAAACATAATAATCATTATCTAACCATTTCCTGGTAACATTTTTTGTTGTTGATATAATTTCACCTCCAATATTGATTGGGGTTAGTCCTAAATAAGAAAAATTGGTTTCAACCCCTGAATCATTATATTCTTCATAATACCCTCTTCCATAAGTATAGTTTAACCCCAAAGAAGTTGTCCAGAAAGAATTTATTTTTTCATTCCAGTGAAATTGATAATGATCTTGACGATAATTGTCCTCTTGATTATCATAAAAACCAATCAATTTTCCATCATTATAAATAGAGCCTGCTGGGTTAAATTTTCTGTTAGATAAATCTTCTGTTCCATACCAAGATTGATATGTAACCTCATGACCTCCAAAAGCAATAGCTTTTATCAAAGTGCTTCCCTTCTTTAAAGAAGCTTGTAAAAAATATGATTTTAAATTTGAATTAGCTCGATTAATATATCCATCAGATTGAATTTTGGATAGTCTTCCTGAAAGTTCAAAGTATTTGTTTAATATCCCTGTAGAAAACTTCAGTGTGTTTCTCATTGAATTAAAGCTTCCATAACTTGTAGAAAATAATGAAGATGCTTTTGGTTGGATGGCATCAGTTAGAATATTTAGGCTTGCTCCAAATGCTCCAGCACCATTTGTTGATGTTCCAACTCCACGTTGAAGTTGAATGTTTTCTATAGAGCTTGAAAAATCAGGTAAATTAACCCAAAAAGCTGCCTGAGATTCAGAATCATTAAAAGGTATTCCATTTAAGGTTACATTTACTCTAGTTGCATCACTTCCTCTAATACGAATTCCAGTATAACCAATTCCTGCACCAGCATCACTTGTGGTTACTACACCAGGAAGAAAATTTAATAAGACAGGTATGTCTTGACCAAGATTACGAGATTTAAATTCTTCTTTGCTAAGATTAGTATGAGTAATAGGATCAGTTGATTTTGCTCTAATAGATGACACCTTCACTTCCTCTAGATATAAAGTTTTTATAGTATCATTAAGAACTTCTGGTTTTTGAGAGAAGACAGTGAAAGCAAAAAATAATCCTACTATTCTAAATATTAAATTCATTAAAAAGATTTAATTCAATGGATAGTTTTAATAAATTATATTGGCTAAAACAATTCCCTTAACAGCATTACCTGCTCAGGTTCAATGGGTTTAATCTCAGCCAATTTGGCACCCCTTATTACATTAGACAAATATATAAATGTATCGCTATCAAAAAAAATTTAATACTTTTTAATTAAGTTATCTATTACTTTTGTTGCAGTCAGCATACGATTATTTATATTTCCAGAAATCAATTTATACTTTAACTCATATTGGTCAAGTTTGTTTTTGAAAATTTCTATCATTTTTTTTCTATCATAGGGCCTATCACGAAGATCATCAATTACCCAAGGGATATCAATATCTGTTAATAAATAAAAATCATGATCAGATTCTAATGCTGCTTTCTTTATCTTTAAAGGGCAAAATCCATCAAAATGTGTTTCTGACCAAATTTGAGTAACGATAGCATTTGTGTCACAAAAAATTAGTTTATTTGAATCCTTAATAAGTTTTTCTTCCAAACTTTTTTGAGCATCAACAATTATCTGTAAATCTTCGATAGAACAAACTTGTTTATAATTATCCCATTTGTTCTGAAGATAACCTCTTGCAAATTCAGGAACCCAATTTGTGTTATAATGTTTAGCTAATTTTCTAGCAAGTGTTGATTTTCCAGTAGATTCAGGACCAAACAAAACAACTTTTAAACATTTCCCTTTTGATATTTGATTTCTTTTTTCCATGCAAAATAACCAGCTATAGCAATAGTAGTAAAAATTATGTATTGAAAGCTTGTAAGTATTAACCCTTTATAAAAATATAATGGAATTGAGATAAGATCACCAATTATCCATAAAAACCAATGCTCTAATTTTCTCCTAGCCATCAACCACATTGCAACAAAGAAAATTCCAGTTGTTAAAGTATCAATGTAAGCTATTTTATTATTCCACATTACAAAAAAATTGTAAATTAAATAAACGAAAATAACACTGCTAATGAATAAAACTAAGGATATTTTATATTCTTCATTTGTGCTTTTTTGAATTCGATTAACTATAACTCCATCTTTTCTTTTTATCCAATAATACCATCCATAAATACTCATTAAAAAATAATAAGCATTAATTATCATGTCCCCAATTAGTTGCTGATGAAAAAGAAGATAAACAAAGATTAATGTAGAAATCATACCTGTTGGGTATACCAACACATTATTTTGTTTAGATAGCCAAACACTTGCCAATCCTAATATAACAGCTATAAATTCAAGTAAAATGTTTAATGTCGAGTATTCATTATATTGATTTAACAAATAATCTAAAATTGAGGTCATAATTAAAGAAATAATTTATACTGGCTTTTCAAAGTCTATCATGACATTTCAGCTTACTAATTTATTTTCTAATGCAATAGTAATAAAATGAGAGTCCACGTCAAAAGAAATTATTTTAAATAATTTTATTTTATTTTCAATAATGGCTAGTGCCTCTGCTTTTTCACCTCTTATATAAGGTGATTTCAAACGAATTTGTTTTGAAAAATTTATTCCAGGTATTCTAAGTGCTTTATATATTGCTTCTTTTGATGTCCAAATATAGGTTGATTCTTCTATATTACCAATGGCATATGATTCATTAGGATTGAGAAATTTTTGTCCTATATTAAGAATTTTATTATGGCAGGCTTCAATATCTAAGCCTATAGGAAATTCCCCTATAACTATTCCAGCAAAATATTTTGTGTGAGATATAGAGATAAACTTTTTAGATTTTAGATATGGTGCACCTTTAGAGTCATATAATAAATTGTTTTCTGGGATTTTTGCTAATTTCAATAATTGATGAACTGCTAATATGCCTTTTCTGTGTTTTTCAGTTTTCATAATAGATAATCTTTTTCTCAATGAATTATATATTTTAATTCCTTCTTTAAGTTTTTTTTCACTTTCTTCTATCTTCCATAAATAAAGAATACAATTGTTAAAATTGGTTTTAGATACTAAAGGCATTGATAATGGCAGATTTTGTACGTACTTTTGTATATATTGTTTATACAAATATACTATGGAATTAAAAGCAAAAACTAAGTATTATCCTTATAAAATTAAAGATCTAAGTTTAGCTGATTGGGGTAGAAAGGAAATTAGATTAGCTGAAGCAGAAATGCCCGGATTAATGGCTCTTCGTAAAGAATATAAAGCTTTAAAGCCTCTTAAAGGTGCAAGAATTGCAGGATGTCTTCATATGACAATCCAAACAGCCGTTTTAATTGAAACACTTGTTTATTTAGGGGCTGAAGTAAGTTGGAGCTCTTGTAATATCTTCTCTACTCAAGATCATGCTGCAGCTGCAATTGCTGTTGAGGGAATTCCTGTATATGCCTGGAAAGGAATGAGTGAAAAAGATTTTAATTGGTGTATTGAACAAACCCTTTTTTTTGGAAAAGACAGAAAACCACTTAATTTAATTCTTGATGATGGAGGTGATTTAACCAATTTGGTTTTAGATAAATTTCCAGAACTAATTGGCAATATAAAGGGAATTTCAGAAGAGACTACAACCGGTGTTCATCGTTTATATGAGAGAATGAAAAACAATAGTCTTCCTATACCTGCAATTAATGTAAATGATTCAGTAACTAAATCAAAATTTGATAACAAATATGGTTGTAGAGAAAGTGCTGTCGATGCAGTTCGAAGAGCAACAGACATAATGCTCGCAGGCAAAAAAGTTTTAGTTGCCGGCTATGGAGATGTAGGTAAAGGAACTGCTGCTGCTTTTTCTGGAGCACATGCCATTGTTACTATTAGTGAAATAGATCCAATTTGTGCATTACAAGCAATAATGGATGGTTTTCAAGTTAAAAAAATAATGTCTGTTATTGAAAATGTTGATATAGTTGTCACTGCAACTGGTAATAAAGATATTATATCTAAAGATGCTTTTTTGAAAATGAAAGATAAATGCATAATATGCAATATAGGTCACTTTGATAATGAAATTGATATGGATTGGTTGAACAAAGAATATGGCCATACAAAAACTGAAATAAAACCTCAGGTAGATCTATACACTCTTGGAAATGGTAATCAATTAATTGTTCTTGCTGAAGGGCGTTTAGTTAATCTTGGCTGTGCTACTGGTCATCCAAGTTTTGTTATGAGTAATTCATTTGCAAATCAGACTTTAGCACAAATAGAGTTATGGAAATACCCTGAAAAATATAAAAATAAAGTATATGTACTGCCTAAGCATTTGGATGAGAAAGTTGCACGGCTGCACTTAAGTCATTTAGATGTTGAGCTAGAAAATTTAACTAAAGAACAGTCAAAATATATTGGGGTTCCACTTAAAGGTCCTTTTAAACCAGATTATTATAGATATTAATTCTTTAAAGGATTATTTAGTCCTTTTCTATGATTGAAAAGGGACAATTGAAACATATGATTTGTTGTTTTTACTCCTATAAAACTGAACTGTTCCATCTATACGAGCATGAAGTGTATGGTCTTTTCCTAGATAAACATTTTCTCCAGGATTGTGAGCTGTTCCTCGTTGACGAACTATAATATTTCCAGCTCTTGCTTTTTGTCCTCCAAAAATTTTAACTCCTAGTCGTTTAGATTCGGATTCTCTTCCGTTTTTAGAACTCCCAACTCCTTTTTTATGTGCCATAACTTAGTTGCTTATATAATTTAACTTAAAGCCAATATCAAATCAGCTTTTTTCATTTTTGAAATTCCATCAATTCCTTTTTCTTTTGCTAGATTCTTAAGCTCTTTAATATTCATTGAAGAAAAATCTAACTTAGATTTTTCTTTATTAGCTTTATTTGGATCTATTTTCTTTTTAGGCTTTGATGTTTTTGTCTTTTGCAAATTTTTTGTTCCAGAAGGAATAATATCTGAAATTTGAATTTCTGTCAAAAATTGACGATGTCCATTTTTGACACGATATCCCTTTCTTCTTTTCTTTTTAAAAACAATTATCTTATCCCCTTTAAGATGATTTAAAATCTTAGCTTCAACTATAGCCCCATCTAAAATAGGAGTTCCAATTTTAATATTTGAACCATTATCAAATAATAAAACCTTCTGTAAAGATATTTTTGTTCCTTCTTTTTCTTTAAGACGGTTTACAAAAATTTTTTGATCTTTATGAACTTTAAACTGCTGGCCTGCTATGTCCACAATTGCATACATTTATATTGTATTTGGGACGGCAAAGATATGTTTTTTAAAATTCAATTAAAACAAAAATATATAATTTTGTACTTATTCCTTTTCTAAAGAATATTTTCCTGGTCCTATTAGAAAAACAACTAGGAATCCAAACATATACAAAAGAGCTTTTTCTTTTCTTCCAAATGGATCATCCCAATGAACAAAAAACACTACAACTGCCATAGCTATAAAAGGAAAAAGAGCAAACCATTTAGTTTTGTATCCAACAATTATAAAAATAGGAGCTATGAACTCTGCAAAAGCAACCAAAATAAGTGAATTTAGTGGTCCTAAACCAATTGGATCACTAAAATTAATTTCTTCTGCAAAAAGCTTGTTAATCTTAGCTAGCCCATGAGTTAACATCATTATAGAAAGTGACAATCTTAAGATAAGTTTTCCAAAGTCAGAAAAAATAACCATGTATAAATTTATTTAAATTTAATTTAACTTTTTTAATTTTTTTATATACCAATCAATCGTTAAATCCAGTCCTAATTCAAAAGGGGTTTTCGGCGCCCATCCAAGTTGTTTTTTTAATTTATTTGAATTAATTGAATATCTATAATCGTGACCCATTCTGTCATTTATAAATGAAATTAATTTTTTTGAATATCCTTTCGGACGAGATAGGTTTTTATCAATTCTTATTATTAGTTCATTTATAACATCAATATTTTTTAATTCATTGTCCCCGCCTATGTTATAATTTTCCCCAATAGTTCCTTTATGAAAAATAAGATCAATTGCATCTATATGGTCTTCTACAAAAAGCCAATCACGAACATTTTGACCATTACCATATATAGGCAGTTTTTCTTCATTAAATATTTTAGTGATCATTAATGGTATAAGTTTTTCTTCAAATTGATGTGGACCAAAGTTATTAGAACAATTGCTAATAAGGGTCGGCATGCCAAAAGTGTTATTATAAGAGCAAACAAAATGATCAGAAGCAGCCTTAGAGGCAGAATATGGAGACCTGGGGTTATATGCAGACTTTTCAGTAAAAGAGCCTTTGTTTCCTAAACTGCCATAAACTTCATCAGTTGAAACATGAAAAAAACACTTATTTTGAAAATCACTGTTCCAATATTTCCTCGCTATATCTAGCAAATTTAACGTTCCTATTACATTAGTATCTGCAAATTTGATTGGGTTTAGAATTGAATTATCTACATGAGACTCTGCAGCAAGGTGAATTACATTATCTATTTTATATTTTTTAAAAATATTTAAAATTGATGATTCATCTCTGATATCAATTTTATAAAAGGCATAATTTTTTGCGCTTTTAATAGAATTGAGGTTATCTAAATCTGAAGCATAGCTCAAATTATCAATATTAATTATATTGTATTCAGGATATTTTTTAACAAAAGTACATACAAGATGAGATCCTATAAATCCTGCTCCACCAGTAATGATTATATTTTTTTTATTTTTTTTCATCTAATATTTTTAAACATTTATCAATTCTCTCATTCCAATTCCTGATTTTCAAGTTAAGAGTTCTTTCAATTAGTTCAGTATTAAGAATAGCATTTTTTGGTCGAATTGCTTCAGGTTTATATTCATTCATTGAAATGGGGTATATTTCTAACTTAGATTCAATTTTATTCATAAAAAATTTGGCAAAATCATAACATGATATAACTCCATTATTGGAAAAATGGTATATTTTATTTTTGAATGAATCTGGAAATAAAATTAGCTTAATTACAGTTTTTGCAAGATCAATAGAGCAGGTGGGTTTAATAAATTGATCTTTAACTAATTCGATTCTTTCTATACTTTTAGAAAGATTAATAATTTTCTTTACAAAATTATTTCCATAACAACCAAACAACCAGGAAGTTCTTACAATTATTGCTTCTGCTTTAGATTCTAGAATTATTTTTTCACCTTCAGCTTTTGACTTTCCATAATAAGATAATGGATTAATGCTATCATTCTCTTTATATGATTTTTTACCAAAGCCATCAAAAACATAGTCTGTTGAAAAATGAATGAGTTTTAAATTATTGAACTGAATTATTTTTATCAAATTCTTTACTCCTAAGCAATTTACCTTTAAAGCATTTTTTTTGTCATTTTCAGCATTATCAACAGAAGTATAGGCAGCGCAATTTATTATTATTTCTATATCATAGTTAAATACTATACTTGAAAGAGATTTAAAATTTGTAATATCACATTGTTCGTGGTCAAAAAAATAAAACTTTATCTCTGGAAAATTAATACTAACAGCTTTAAAAGATTTTCCTAATTGACCATTTGAACCTGTTACTAAAACCTTAATCATAAAGATTTATATTTTGTTCAAATTTAGGCGCATTCTTAAATGAGATTGAGCCTTTATCTTTTTTTGAAAGAATCCATTCTGATTTAGGTAGTTGCCAATTTATTTCCAAATTAGAATCATCAAATGCAATACAAGCTTCTTTTTCTTTATTATAGTAATTATCTGTCTTGTAAAATAGTATAGATTCTTTACTAAGTGTTATATATCCATGAGCAAACCCCCTTGGTATAAATAGTTGAATTTTATTAGTTTCACTTAATTCAATATTAAAACACTTCCCAAAAGTTGATGAATTCAATCTTAGGTCAAGAACTACATCTAAAACAATTCCTTTAATTACACTTACTAATTTGGACTGAGTTGAAGGAGGCAATTGATAGTGCATTCCTCTAATAACTCCTTTCTTCGAATATGTAATATTGTCTTGGCAAAAGTTTAGTTTCCTAGAAAAAAAATCTTCCAAAGTTTTTAGTCTAAAGTTTTCTCTAAATGACCCCCTAATGTCATTATAAGAATTCTGCTGGATTATTGCTAATCCTTCAAAAGGAGTCTTACTTATTTTCATATATCCTAATGAGATATTTACCATATTCTGTGTGCTTTAAAGAATATGCTTCCTTCAATAATTTTTCCTTCGAAATCCAACCATTTTTATATGCAATTTCTTCCAAGCATGAAACCTTAAGGCCTTGCCTTTTTTCAATTGCATAAATAAACTGGCTAGCTTGCATCAATGATTCAGGTTGACCAGTATCTAACCACGTGTAACCTCTTCCTAATAATTCTAGTTTTAATAGTTTCTTTTCTAAAAAAACTTGATTCACTGATGTAATTTCTAACTCTCCTCTATCTGATGGAGTAATTTGTTTTGCAATTTCAATAACACTATTTGGATAAAAATATAGTCCAACTACTGCCTTTTTACTTTTGGGTTTTTTAGGTTTTTCTTCAATTGAAATAATGTTTTGAAAATTATCATACTCAACAACTCCATATCTTTCTGGATCTTTAACATGATAAGCAAAAATTGTTGCCTTATTTTCTATTTCTGTATTCTTTGCAGTTTGCTTAAGAACTGTTGGGAACCCATCTCCATAAAAAATATTATCTCCCAAAATAAGGCAAACAGGATCTGAACCAATAAATTTTTCTCCGATTACAAAAGCTTCAGCTAAACCATTAGGTTTTTTTTGTTCAAGATACTTTAATTTGATTCCCCATTTATTTCCGTTTCCCAGTAGTTTTTTATAATTGCTAATATCCTCAATGCTGCTAATTAATAATATCTCTTTTATTCCTGCCAATAGTAGTACCGACAATGAATAATAAATCATTGGTTTATCATAAACTGGCAATAATTGTTTCGAAACCGCTTTGGTAATAGGAAACAATCTAGACCCACTACCACCTGCAAGAAGTATTCCTTTCATTACGATTTATAGTTTAGTAAATATAGTATAATCATAAAAACTCTTTTATCTTTTTTAACTTACTTATAATATAGAGTAATCTGTTTATAGATATTTTATTAATTCTAAATGCTCTAAATTGCTCTTTTAAAATTATAACTTTACTGCCAACTCCAGAATTACTTATCCCTCCAGTTTTCATTCTAATTAAATTATTATTTATAAAGCTTGTTTTAATATTATATACTTCAATTAATCTCAACATTAACTCAAAATCTCCTGCAATTTTAAAAGAATCATCATAATTTCCGTACTTGTCATAAATTACTTTTTTACAATAAAAGGTAGGATGAGGAGGCATCCACCCTTTTTGAAAGCTGTTTTTCTTATATTCATTAGCTTTCCAGACTCTAACAACCTTGCCTTTTTTATTGTAATATTTTAAATTTCCAAATACAGCATCAATATCTTTGTTAAATTCATCTACTATTATTCTTAAAGTATCGTTATTATCAAATATATCGTCAGAATTTAAAAATCCTATAATTTCACCAGTTGACATACTAAGCCCTTTATTAAAAGCGTCATAAACACCTTTGTCTTTTTCTGAAATTATTTTGGATATGTGTGGATAATTGTTACAAATTTCAATTGTATTATCAATTGAACCTCCATCAACAACTATATGCTCAACATTTTTATAGGTTTGATTAATTACAGAATTCAATGTTGACCTTATTGTACTTGCAGAGTTATACGATATTGTAATAATTGAAATTTTCATTTTTTTCTTGGATATGAAATTCCTATTCCTGCACCTGGGTACCAATGATCTAATGGTTCTTCTTTAAAGAAACTATAACCTCTATCATTCTCTATACTAAAATTTAATAATTTATCACTCTCATGTGAATTGTCTCCTAAAATAATTCCCTCTTTTGATAATTTATTTTTTATGGTCAAATACTCTTTATATTCATATTGATCAGAATGATCAGAATCATTAATAAATAAATCAATTTTTAAATTAAATCCTTTTAATGATTCTATGGAATCACCATATAAAATTTCACCATACTTTTTATAAGCACCTTTCAATAAATATCCAGCCTCATGATTAATATCTATTCCATAATAATATCCTGAATATCCTTCTTTTTGATTCTTCATTAATGCTTTAATTAAAATAATCGCTCCTAATCCTTTGTCAACACCTGTTTCAATAATAATTTTGGGTTTTAGCAATCTTGCACAAATATACCATCCTAATCTTCTAGAAAATTCAACATTCAAATCTGCAAAATTCTTAAACTTAGAAACAGAAATGCTTTCTTTAACATAGTTTCTAATTTCTTTATCAAATTCAAGTTCTTCTAGATATGACTTAATTTGGTTAAAATTTGAGTTTTCAAAAATTCCTTCAAAAAGTTTAATTAATTCTAGTTGGTTTTTTTTGGTTAATTTATAAGTGTAATTAGTATTTTCATTAGAAACGATAGCCCATTTTATAATTTTATAATACTTATTATTAAAATAACCAAAGGCTACATAAGCATCATATAACCTCCTAATAATTCTAATTTTTTTAAAAAATTTTTTCATTTTAATCTAAATCATTAATACAAAATTCATCTTTAAAAAATACTCTCCTTAAGTTTCTTGAAAATATAATTACTCTATTATAAGAAAGTGACTTAATTTGATTTTCTTTTTTTGTTTGAATTATTTTGTTAAATATATTATTACTTAATAATTTTTTTCCATAAGGCCTGTAAATATCATTTTCTAAAATACCTTTTAATCTAACTAAAACTCTGCTTAAATTTGTTCTAAAGCAACTAGAGCTAATTTGATTTAAGTTTGCAAAATGATAAAAAACTAGCTTTTCTTCGTTTATATAGATTTGATCGCCTTTTTTTGAAAGATTATATTTTCCAATATTCCATATTGCTACATTAGCGCCTTTATTATTTATAATATGTAGGTTTTTGTATTGGCTAGGCCATTTTTCAAGATACTTTTGATCACCAAAGCGATTTTTTTCAACTTTTTGATAACACCAATCAATACAATCCTTCATCCATTGATTAATACATTTTAATCCCTCATTATCATTTTTGAAAGTTATCCATCCTACATTAAACTTTCCATATTTTATTTGTCTTTTAGTAATCCAATTAAATTTATGTTCAATAATTGCAATTGATTTATTTTTTATTTCATCAAATATCACCTTAGGACTAGAGAAAAAATATAAATCAGCATCTAAATATGTTATTGATTCTATACTTGAAAATGATTGAATTACATAATTACAAACTGCTGGACTACATGTAAAGAAATATTCAATTCTGTTCCTGTTTTTTTTTGCAATTAATAACTCAGGAAAATATTTTTCCATTTTATTATAATGAATTGGCACAACATTTTTTTTAGGGTTAGATTCTAAATATTTAAAACACTCATCATCCATACACATCATAAACAAATTGAATCTTTCCAAATTACAATTTAAAGAGTCTAAAAGCGAAAGAGCATGTGGCAAGTAATTGCTGTCAAAATGAGTGCAAAAATTCAATTTTTAAAAAATTTAATTATTAGTTTACTTATTTGTTCAATCTGAAGGTCAGTCATACCAGGAAAAATAGGTAAACTTAAAGATGTTTTTGAAAGTTTTTCTGCAATTGGAAAATCACCAATTTTATAATTTAGATTTGAATATGCTTTCTGAAGATGTGGCGGTTTAGGGTAATGTATCGAAGTTCCTATTCCATTTAGATTTAAATATTTTTTAAGTTCATTTCTTTTTTCGGTGCGTATAACATATAAATGATAAACATGATCAAAATTCTTTTTTCTTTTAGGAATTACTATAGAATCAATATTAGATAAGAATTGATCATATTTACCTGCTATATTTTTTCTTTGTTTATTCCATTCTCTTATATAATCTAATTTAACATTTAAAATTGAAGCTTGAATTTCATCCAATCTTGAATTTGTCCCTACTATTTCATTTATATATTTTACTCTTGAGCCATAATTTCTATATGCTAGCACAAAATCTTTTAATCCCTTTTCATTAGTTGTTATACACCCTGCCTCTCCAAAAGCACCTAGGTTTTTTGTGGGATAAAAGCTGGTTGCATTTATTTCTCCAAACGTGCCACTATATTGTGATTTAAACTTTGCTAAATGAGCTTGAGCATTATCTTCAACAACGAAAAGATTATACTTTTTAGCTATATGCATAATTTTATCCATTTCACAACATTGACCAAATAAATGTACAGGCATAATTGCCTTTGTTCTATTCGAAATATTATTTTCTATTTTATTTGGATCTATATTAAATGTTTGTATATCTGGTTCAACAGGCACAATTTTAGCATTAACATTTGAAATAGAAAGCCAACAAGCTATGTAAGCATTAGAGGCAACTATTACTTCGTCTCCATTTCCAATATTAAGAGCCTTTAAACAAATACTTAATGCATCTAATCCACTTCCTACTCCCACTGAATATTTTATTTTATTAATTTCAGAATATTTCTTTTCAAATTCAGATAAATTAGAACCTAATACATAGTTTTTTGAATCAATTACTTTTTCAATTGATTCTAAAATTTTAGCTTTTATCTTATTTTGATAATCGAAAGAGATGAATGGTATTTTCATAACAATTCTAATAAATAATATTTCTTATTAATTGATTTAACATTATAAAATTTTTTCCACAGTTTTTTTAATAACTTATTTGATCTAGAATATCCACATTTAACTAATTTTTTCCTATATAAAATTGATTTAATCCTAATCAATAATTCTGTAAAAAAAGATTTAAGGGTTAACAGCTGTGCAGGTATAAAAAAAACATATTTAACTCCAAGTGAAGAAAGATCAGAAAATAAATTCATTAATTGACTATCAGTTAATTCAGTATCAATTCTTGATAATAAAACAAGTCCTTGAAAATTTTTAAGTTTTGTTTTTGCATTCTCAATAGATAAATTATATGCCTTATCAAACAAATTAAATTGCTTTAATTTATTTATTGACTTATCATTATCACTAACTATTACTTTGAAATTTCTTATTTTAAGTTTATACTCAAGAAATGCTCTACCTGAACCTAATGAAAAAATATGATTTATATTAAGTTTATCAAGAAATGATGAAATTTCATTAAGTATAATTTCATTTGAATAATCATTTTTAACAAGATTAATATATTCCTCTTTAGTTCTTGGCATAAAATATTTTTCCTCCTCAAAATCATTACGAATAAAACTCCAATCTATATTATTCGAATTTAAATTTTTAAATATGCTATGATGCTGAATTTTCATAGATATAATCATTATTATTATATGTTTCTGATGCTAGAATTAATAATATAGAATTCCTGGAAAAATTTTCCATCCAATGAAAATCATTAGGTTCTATAATTAAGCCTATTTCCGGTTTATCTAATTTATATTTTGTCTCTTTGACATTTTTTACAATTATGTCACAACTTCCTTTTATACAAACTGCAACTTGCCTTGTTAGTTTATGTTTATGAAAACCTCTTTTAGAATTATCAACATTATATATATAAAAAACTCTTTTTATCTTAAAAGGAATTTTCTTTTCAATTACAGTCAAAGTTCCCCTATTATCTTTATGTGTTTCAAATTCAATTAATTGGGCCATCTGTTTATGCGAATTTAATTATTGATTTTAGTTGGTTAGAATAGTCATATTTTTGAACTTTCTTAAATCCATTTTTAGCTATATAATCTCTTTTAGTCTTATTGTTAAGATAAAAATCAATTTTTCTTTTTAATTCATTTAAATCAGAAAATAGAACTATATCATGATCCTCTTCAAAATACTTTTTTATAAAAGTTAATCTTTTACATATCTGAAGACTTTTACAGGCTGGAATTTCAAAAGCTCTAATATTGATGCCCTCACTTAACTTATCATAATCATTCTGAAATAAATTAACTACAATTTTTGCTTGTTTTATTTTTTGAAAATACTCATCTCCCCACAATCCAGAATTAAAAATAGTTTTAAATTTGTATGCGTTAGGAACCTGATTAATTCCAAAGCCATATAATTCAATAGAGTCATAATTTTCGAATAAAAACTCTAAATAATCCCATCTATTTGAGTGAATTTTTGCTACTGAACCAATAAAAACAACATCAATTGATTTAGAATTATAGTTTTTAATTTTATCAATTTTATCAATTGATATTGCTTGAGGAATTAAAAGAAATTTTTTTGGTTTTTGATTAAAAAATGGTCTGTAATCTTCCCCTGATACAATTAAATCAAAATATTTTATTGTTTTGTTAGGTCTAGTATTAAATCTTAATTGATTTGGAAATAAACCAAACCATTCTATAGACTTAACCTTTTTAACTTTTAATTTTTTTAAAAAATGTCTTGTTATAGTTGGATTTAATTCTGTAAAATAATAATTTATATTTTGCTTTTCAATCTTAGTAATAATCTTATTATATAAAAACCAATTGTCAATAAAACCAAACAGAAAATTGTATGGCACAAAAAAATATTTATAATATCTAGATTTGTATAATAATCTCCAATTAAAAAAATAATGCATTCTGAAATATAAAATTGGAGTAAAATTGTTTTTTTTGAATCCATCAATTAATCCAGATAAATGAGAAGAAAACTTCAAAACACCTTTATGAAAATTATCCTCATGAGATGCTTTTCTTAAAATGTCTCTTGGTAAATTAATATGTATTAAAATTTTATTTTCATTCATTATAATACTCCTTGATTTTATTAACTACATATTTTAATTCATTTATTTTTAAATGCTCTGATATGGGAAGACTTAAAATATTTGAGTCATTTTGAGTTGCAAAAAAATTAGAACATTGGCCTTTAAATGATTCGTATGCTTTTAAATTAGGCAAAGCAATAGGATAATGTATGCCTGTTTCTATTCCGTTTTTTTTTAAATAATTAACTAACTTATTTCTATCCTTAACTCTTATTACAAATTGATGAAAAACTGAAATACACCATTCCTCTTTTATTGGTAAAATAATATTTTTTATTCCAGACAAAGCATTAAAATAATATTTGGAATTTTTAATTCTCAACTGATTAATTCTATCTAAATATTTTAATTTTATTGAGAGAACTGCTGCTTGAATTGAATCTAGTCTAGAATTTCTTCCCTCAAATTGATGGTTATATTTTTCAAGTCTACCGTGATTCGCAATCATTCGACATTTTATAGCTAATGAATTATTATTTGTAACTATGCATCCAGCATCTCCAAAAGCACCTAAGTTTTTTCCTGGATAAAAACTAAAAACCCCAACATCTCCTATTCCTCCAACCTTTGATCCTTTGTATAAAGCACCATGAGCTTGAGCGCAATCCTCTATAATTTTAATTTTATTAGATTTAATTATTTCACTGATGCCATCCATGTCTGCTGGATGCCCATATAAATGAACAGCTATTATAGCTCTAGTTTTGTTTGTAATTTTTTTCAAAATGCTTTCTAAGCTTATTGTATAATTTCTAGGATTACAATCTGCAAAAACTACTTTTAATCCGGATCTAGTAACTGCTTCTGATGTAGCTATAAAAGTGTTAGAAGGAACAATAATTTCACTATCTTGAGGAAAACCAAAAGCCTCTAAAGCAATTTCAAGAGCATCTGTACAATTGCCAACTCCTATACAATTTTTAGTTTCACAATATTTTGCAAATTTTTTTTCAAAGTTATATTTTTCTTCACCGCCTATAAATTTTGATTTTGAAATCATGCTTTTCAATTTAATTTCAATTTCTTCTTTGAAAAAATTATTAAAAAAGCTTAAATCACTAAATTGAACTTTCATAAATTCCTAATTTTGTTTTATAATTTTTGTTAGAATCAAAATAAATTTTTGAAGACCTCTCTATTGAGGTATAAATAGCATTTATAAGTCTTATTAGATTTACCAAATTTTTCCCCTCAAATTGTGAATTTAAATTTTGTGTTATTTTATCATAAAGTTCATTATAAAAAATTTGATGTCCTTGCCCATATAAATCTTTTATTTCTGTATTTAAAGATCCTTCTAATTTTAGGTCAATAATATTAATGTCTTTTATTTCATTTAAAGCTAATCCTCCAATTTGCAATGATCCTTTATCAGAAAAAATTGAAATAGATCCTTCCATGTTTTTTGGTCTAATTCCAGTTGTTAATTGAAAATTAACAATACAACCATCTTTATATTTAAAGTTAATAGAAGCTGTATCTTCAGTTTCAATATGGTTCATTGCAGTGTTCCCTTCAGCAAATATTGTATTGGGGTCCCCTAACAATTGTTGGATAATATCTATATAATGAATACCTTGATTTGCAATTACTCCACCATCTGTTTTCCACTTACCTCTCCATAAGTCTGATTTATAATATTCCTCTGATCTACTCCAATAAAGATTAACAGAAATTAAAAATATTTTTCCAAGCTTATTTTGAGATTTTAGTTCAAATAATTTTTGAACTGTTTTATTTAATCTGTTCTGATGAACAACAAAAACCCTAGACAAATCTTTATTACATTTATTTATAATTCTTTTTGCTCCAGAGGTAGTCAATGTAAAAGGTTTTTCTACTATAATGTTTTTAACTTTTCCAGATATGTCATTTATAATCTTTTCATGTGATCCCGAATCAGTCAAAATAGATATGACATCCAATTTTTCTGCTAATATCATTGAGTTATAATTGGAATATGTTTTAACCTTTTTTAAAGACTTATATTTACTTAATCTTGATTCATTAATATCACATATACTTATAAGCTCATATTTACTATTATTAATAGCATTAATATGTTTAGAAGACACTCTGCCACATCCTATGATTCCTATTCTTAACATCTTGATTGTTGTTTTTTATACCATTCATATAATTTAGCTACACCAGTTTCAAAATTTATTTTGGCCTCCCAGCCCATTTTATTAAGCTTTCTTGAGTCAAGAAGTTTTCTTGGCGTGCCATTAGGATATCTTTTATTCCATATAATTTCTCCTTTAAAATTTGAAATTGAAGCAATTACTTTTGCAATTTGCTTAATTGAATACTCTTGACCAGAACCAACATTATAAACACTTTCGCTAATATTATTTTCTATTACAAAAAGGATTGCGTTTGAAAGATCATCAACGTGCATAAACTCTCTCAAAGGGGAACCGTCACCCCATAATTCAACATTTAAATTATTTTTTGAAGCTTCATAAAACTTTCTTATCATAGCTGGTATAACATGTGAGGTTTTAAGATTAAAATTATCATTTGGCCCATAGAGATTTGTAGGCATAAGACTTATAAATTGTCTCTTATTATTAAAAATAGATTCACATAATTTAACTCCAGATATTTTTGCAATCGCATACCATTGATTAGTCTCTTCTAATTCATCACTTAATAAATATTCTTCTCTAATTGGTTGTTTTGATAATTTTGGATAAATACAAGAACTTCCCAAGAAAATGAATTTTTCAACTTTATTTTCATAAGAAGCTTGAATTAAATTATTTTGAATAAGCATATTTTCCATTAAAAACTCATATGGAAAACTAGTATTAGCCAAAATTCCTCCAACCTTTGCTGCAGCATCAATTACTATTTCAGGTTTTTCCTTTTCAAAGAAAACTTTAACATCATTTTGATTTCTTAAATCAAGATTCTTTGAGGAAATTCCAATTAAATTTTTATATCCTTTGCTTTTAAAAAGTTTCCAACATGAAGATCCAACCATTCCCATGTGGCCTGCAATAAAAATTTTAATGTTTTTATTCATAATTAATTATCATTAGGCTTTTAAGTCTTATATCTTTTTTTATATTCAATTTCATTCTGAAAACTTTTCAGATCAAACTCCATCATCTCATTGACAATATCTTTTAGAGAGGCCTTAGGAATCCATCCTAGTTTTTTCTTAGCTTTAGTTGCATCTCCAACTAATAAATCCACTTCTGTTGGTCTAAAATATTTAGAATCTACTGCTAAAACTTCTTTTCCCTTTTCTATATTGTATATTGGGTTTTTTGAGGATTTTACAACTCCCTTTTCATCTTTACCAGTTCCTATATATTCTATTTCAATACCAACAAAATTAAATGCCATGTTAATAAATTCTCTGACTGAGGTAGTTTTTCCAGTTGCAATAACCCAATCTTCAGGGTTTTTTGCTTGAAGAATCATCCACATTACTTCAACATAATCTTTTGCATGTCCCCAATCTCGCTTAGCATCTAAATTGCCAATGTAAAGTTTTTCCTCTATTCCAAGAGCTATTTTAGAAACTGCTCTAGTAATTTTTCTTGTAACAAAGGTTTCTCCTCTTACTGGAGATTCATGATTAAATAAAACGCCATTGCATGCAAACATATTATATGCTTCTCTATAATTTACTGTTATCCAGTATGCGTAAAGTTTTGATACTCCATATGGACTTCTCGGATAAAATTTAGTTTCTTCATTTTGTGGAGTTTCATCCACTTTTCCGAACAATTCAGAAGTTGATGCCTGATATATTTTTACCTTTTTTTCCATTTTTAACAATCTAACTGCTTCTAAAACTCTAAGAGTTCCTAAGCCATCAACATTAGCTGTATATTCAGGTAATTCAAATGAAACTGCAACATGACTCATAGCTGCCAAATTATATATTTCATCAGGCTTTATTTCTTGAATCAACCTTATCAAATTTGTTGAATCAGTCATATCACTATAATGAAGAATAAAGTTTTTATTATCTAAGTGAGGATCTTGATATAAATGATCTATTCTTTCAGTATTAAAAATAGACGCCCTTCTTTTCAGGCCGTGAACAATATATCCCTTAGATAATAAAAATTCACTTAAATATGCTCCATCCTGGCCAGTTACTCCAGTGATTAATGCTATTTTATTTTTCATAATTAACTATTTTTTTTAATAATTTCTTTAACTAATAATAACCTCTATAGGTCAATTATTAATGTATAGTGTTGTTGTAATATACTCAATCCATTAGTTATTATTCTTTTATTATTTTTTT
>TARA_B100000686_G_scaffold34131_1_pt1 | contig 33169 bp, 32 predicted proteins | sample TARA_B100000686 | Tara Oceans TARA_B100000686 (sample SAMEA2622733) | marine metagenome | biome: marine biome (ENVO:00000447); feature: marine epipelagic mixed layer (ENVO:xxxxxxxxx); material: "saline water (ENVO:00002010), including plankton (ENVO:xxxxxxxx)" | depth 150 m | reverse complement strand
GAGTGAGTATTCCATTTGTTCCAGAAGAGTATTTGAAAATTTCTCGTGACCCTGATGTTCATACAATTATTTTTAATTTGTCAAAATATACAGAGACTGGAACCTGGGGAGATGCTTCAAACGCTTCTGCGAAACAGGGAGATCTCTTTTATAAATATTTAAGTCATAAACTTGCTGAGAAAATTAATCTAGGTTGGGAAAAAACTTAAAAATTTCTACTCTTACAATAAAGAGTTAAGAGAGGGTAGATCCTTTAAAGGAGAAAAATTTTGGATAAGTTAACTGAACATTTATATGCAGAAACTAAATATGATTGGGCAAATGTTGGTGCGGCTGTTACAGACGAAGGTATTGTTCTTCTTGACTGTCCAGTGCGTCCTAGTGATTCAAAACACTGGCAAAATGAAATTCGTAAACTGAGTCAGGAAGGAATTAAATTTTTGATTGCTACAGATTATCATGGAGATCATACTACAGGTGCCCATTTTATTGAGGAAAACGTTACTTTTTTTGCCCCTGAGTTTGTATATCAGGAAGCATCAAAAGGAGATAATGCTTTTTCAAAAGAGATTTTTGTAGAAACTTTAAAAGATCTTGGTCATGTTGAAGAAGCAGACGCTATAATTAATGCCCCACCTTGTCTTCCTCATGTTTGTTTCGAAGAATCTATTATTCTTCATTTATCTCCACTTACTTTTGAAATATACAGAAAAGGAGGTCATTCTCCTGCTTGTTCCTCAGTTTTTGTTCCAGAAGAAGGAGTTCTTTTTTCTGGAGATGTTGTCATTAATGGAACTTCCGCAGGGATGAGAGATGCAAATGTTGGAGAGTGGATTAGAGCCTTAGAGTGGGTAGAAAGTTTATCTATTGATACTATTGTTCCAGGACATGGCGAGATTTGCGGAAAAGAAGTAGCCACTGAATTAAGAGAACGTCTTTCAGAAATTAAGGGAGAAATGGAAAAAATTATAGAAGAAGGTATCGAGAAGGAAAATGCGATTGTTCATACTTCTTTTGATAAATTCTTTCATGCAGATACCACTCGTGGAGAGTATTGGCTGCAACAAAGAAAAGAGACGTTCCAAGCAGGATTAGAGAGAGTTTATGATGAAATAATTCAAGATGGGGATTAATGTTTCTTTAGCTTTTTATAAGAACTAAATTTTCAAAAAAAGGATATTGCAATGTCTTCTCTTATTGAAATGAAAAAAGAATTAAATTCTCATGAACTTGAAATTTTAAAAAGTGAATTAGATAGAAAAAGAAAGTCTACTGGTATTGCATATGCCCTATGGTTTTTTCTTTCATTTTTTGGAATTCATAAATTTTATCAAGGGAAATTTATGCAGGGTATTTTGTATATTATTGCGCCAACTTTGGCTTTTTTAACTATGGGAATTGGTCTTTTCAGTTCTCTGACAGGTGATTTGGAAAAGGGTGGTGATATAGCAGGTTTTGGTCTTTTGTCTTTTATTGTGTATGTTGTGTGGTGGATTATTGATTTGTTCACCCTTCATAGACAAGTAGAAAAAGTGAATCAAAAGATTGAGAGAAAAATTCTTGAAAAGATTAAAGAGTGAAAGTTAGTACTAAAGTTTTAATTGTCCGAACTCCTACCCCAGGATATATTATTCCATATACGCTCGTGTACGTAATAAAAAAAAGATGGGATTATTGATCCTAGACCGAAAATTCCTGCGTTTTTAATGCTACCTGTAGCAATATAACCAAAAACTGCCCAATAGAGAAAAACAAAGGAACGCCAAGTTAAGGTTTTTATAAAGGATCTTTTTTTTGTTTCCATTACTGTTCCTTTTTTAATGTTTTTGGATTGCCATTTTTGTCTACGAAAATTGCATCAAAAGATGGAACTATTACATAACCAATTGGAAATAGTACTTTAACTTTATATCGCAGTCGATTATAAACTATGTATCCATTTTCGAACCCTCTAATGTAAATACCTTTTTTTAGTTGTTTCGGTAATGTAGTCGGATTTCCTAAATCTAATTTCCAAATGTCATAATAATGATGGTCATGTTCGCCAAGGTTAGTATCTTGACCATTGTCTACATATAAAATGTATCCGGTATCTGCTAGTACTGCAGACATTGCAGTAAATAATCTATTAAATTTTTGATTGATCTGTGATTTTCGATCTTTTACGACATTTTTTAGCACAGATATGTTTTGATAATTACTGCCTATACTTCTATCCGTAACCCTCCACGGCTCTAATGCTATTATTTTTGGTTCCTTAAGGTTATCATTGTAAAAAAGGATTAAATCCTCAATTTTTTTTATTTCAGCACAAGAGTAAGGATTTGGATGCTTTTTGTATAATTCAAGAAAAACACCGTTTATTTCTTTAATAACCTTCTTATTTTTACTGTAATTTACATTTCCCATTATAAGAAAATTTTCACCCACTTCTTGTCTAATTGTTTTTGCAATTTTTATCATAACATTTTGAACTTCTTTACCTTTCCATTTGGTTGGGTGGTAAATATGCCACCAGTCTAACATGACGCCATGAAAACCTTTATTTGCTATAGACTTCACTTCTTTTGCGAAGGATTGTGAAAAATTATTATGAGTTATATTCATTACTTTGGTTTTACCCCACTCATCTGAATGCTTCCAATTAATATTTGTAACATATTTGAGTTTTTCATTTCTTTGAGACCATTGGTCCCAATTTTTGCCAACAAAATGATAATTCCAACTTGGGGTTTTTAGTTCAAGTCGATCATTTTTAGTTAGACGTCCTAATTCTCCTTGGGTCCAATGCATTCCATAATATTCTCCGTTGGTTCCATAGGAATCAATGTCTCCTTTTTCTCCTAATCTATTGTCCCATGCTAAAAAAGGATTTATAGTTTTACGTTTAGACAATATTTTTCCTATAAAGGTACTGTTGTCAAAATTAGAAGTATAATCTTGTAGGTTTTGAAATTTTAATGTTGGAATGCTATTTGATTTATTGCATTCAGAAGCAAAAGTTGTTGCTTGAATTTGAAAGTTAGTAAGAACAGATAAACAAAGACCAAATATATATTTTTTCATTTTTGTCCTATACGAATTACATTGTAATAAGAAAATCTTTTCAAAATTACTTCTTAAATGCTAAATGGGAGTTTTTGAAAATAACGATTTACTGAAACCGTTTCTGAGTAAGGGTTTCCTTTGGAGGCGCCACCCAGATTTGAACTGGGGATCGGGGATTTGCAGTCCCCTGCCTTACCACTTGGCCATGGCGCCTAGGAAATTAAGTTAAACTAACTATTACATTAAGATTCAACTAAATGTCTACCTTACTTTTAAATCAATTTACTTAAAACTGTGAGTCTATGATATTCTTCGATTCCTATTATAGGGAAGATTTTTTATTTTTTAAAACTTTTAATAGGCAAACAAAATTAAATGCAAGAAAAATTAAATATGGAAAAACAAAGTTTAAAAAATTCTAGTTTATTAGATGCTTGCAAAGGAATGCAGACAAATTTCACCCCAATTTGGTTAATGCGGCAGGCAGGCAGATATATGAAGGAGTATCGCGACTTACGGGCGAAAGTCTCTTTTATTGATTTGTGTAAAAATCCAGATCTAGCTTGTGAGGTAACTGTTACCGCTGCTAAAGAAATTGGAGTGGATGCTGCAATTATTTTCTCTGATATATTGCTAATTTTGCAACCGATGGGATTTCATATTACATATGATGAAGGTGTTGGTCCTCAAATACATAATCCAGTTAAGGAACCAAAAGATGTTGAGGCGATATTAGATTTTGATGTGAAATTTGAATTGTCTTATGTTTTTGAAGCTATCAGAAAAGTTCGTTCCGAGCTTAATAATACTATTCCATTGATTGGTTTTTCAGGAGCTCCCTTTACTCTTGCCTCTTATTTGATAGAGGGTGGGGGGTCGAAAAATTTTGTAAAGACAAAACAATTTATGTATAAAGAGAAAAATTCTTGGAATAGACTCATGGAAAATTTTTCTAAATCTTTGAGCAATTATCTTGTTGGTCAAATTGAAGCTGGAGCACAGACTCTTCAAATTTTTGATAGTTGGGTCGGATGTTTGTCACGTTCAGATTATCGTGAGTATGTTATGCCTCATATGAAAACTCTCTTGAATTCTATTTCAAAAAGAGTTCCTGTTATCCATTTTGGGACGGGAACATCTGCATTTTTAGAGGATATGAAGGAGGCTGGTGGAGATGTTATTGGCCTTGATTTTAGAGTAGATCTGATGGATGCATGGAATCGGCTTGGAGATATTCCAGTTCAAGGAAATCTTGATCCATGTGTTTTGTTTTCTGATAGAGATTTGATAGCTAAGAAAGCTGGCGAAATACTCGAGGCTGTGAATATGCGTCCAGGATTTATTTTTAATCTTGGACATGGAGTTCTCCCTGAAACTCCAGTTGATAATGTTAAATTTCTGATAGATTTTGTTCATGAATGGAGAGTGAAAAATCAATGACGCAAAATTATGATTCTGTTTTTTTGATCGGCTTTGGTGGTCCTACAAAGGGTTGTTGTAGGAGGTATGATGAATGTCCTGGAGAAGCATTTTGTTATGTAGAAAATATTGTTGGAAATCGTTCAGGGGGTAGGGATAGGATAGAAGAGGTTTCGGAACATTATAAACATTTTAACGGAGTTTCTCCTTTTGTTTTTTTCTCTCAAAAACAAGCAGGCGCACTAGAATTATCTCTACAGGAAAAAGGATGTGCTCTGCCGGTTTTTACAGGTTATAGGTTCTGGAATCCCTATGTGAAAGATACTCTCTTAGGAATGGCGCAAAATGGTTTACGACGCTCTGTAGGCATAGTTCTCGCACCTCATAAGACAAAGATTAGTTGGGATGCATATTTAAATGAGGTAAAAAAAGCAAACGAAGAATTATCGGACAAAAGTGTAAAGATAGATTTTATGCCTATGGACTGGTTCGACAATACTGGATATGTCGGTTCATTAGTTGAACTCATTAAGGATACATTTGATATTTCTTTGGAAGAAAATAAAGATTGTTCGAAATTAATTTTTACCGCACATTCTATTCCTGTGTCGATGGCAAAAGAGTCTTCATATGAAAAAGATGTTAGAAAAACGGCAAGTGAAATAGCAAAAATTTTAGAGATTGAGTCTTATGAAGTAGCTTTTCAATCTAGTCCTAATGTTCCGCCTGGGACGTGGCTGGAACCTGATATCATAGATGTTTTAGATGAAAATGCGCGTACAGGTCAAAAAAATGTTGTGGTTGTTCCGGTTGGATTTATCTGTGATCATGTTGAGGTTTTGTATGATTTAGATTTTGAATCTAAAGAACATGCCGAATCACTGGGTCTTAATTTTTTTCGCGTTCCTACAGTAGGTACACATCCAAGTTTTATTCATATGCTCGCTGATTCTGTTTCAGAGTTTATCGCAAGGGAAAAAGTTTGAACCCAAAAAAGAAAAGAGTTCTGATTGTTGGTGGTGGCATTACAGGATTGACCTTGGCGTATAGATTGCAGGAAAAATTTTTTCGTTTCAAAGAAAATACTGAAATAATTCTTGTTGAATCTAGTCCTCGTATTGGGGGTATTGTTGAGACAGAGCAAAAGGATGAGTTTATTTTAGAGAAAGGCCCAGATTCTTTTTTTAACTCTAAACCAAATGTTCTCTCTCTATGTGAAGATTTACAGATTAAGAATCGTATTATCAGTACAAACCCAGATTACAGAAGAAGTTTTATTCTGCAAGGTGAAAATCTGATTCCAGTTCCAAAAGGATTTTATCTAATGTCCCCGATTGCAATAGGACCTTTTTTTGCAAGCCCCCTTATAAGTATTTTTGGGAAAATAAGGATGATGCTTGATTTAGTATTGCCAAGAAGGAATGAATATGAAGATGAATCTTTATACGATTTTGTAGTTCGGCGTTTTGGAAATGAAGCCTTTGAGAAAATTGCACAACCTATGATAGGAGGTATTTATTCTGCTGATCCCAAAGAATTAAGTCTAAAAGCAACTATGCCTCAATTTTTAGAATTAGAAGAAAAATATAGGAGTGTGATACTAGGTCTAAGAAAGACTATGATTCGTAAAGATGAAGATTTAGATGAGTCTTCTAATACTAGTGGCGCGAGATACGGACTTTTTGCGAGTTTTGATAGAGGGATGGAAGTTTTGACAGATTCTATCAAAGATAAATTTAGTTCTGTAGATTTACGGTTAAATAGTGAGGTTACTTCTATTGCAAAAAAACAAGAGGGTTGGGCTATAGAAATTAATGCTAATGAGATTTTAAATGTAGATACTGTTTGTTTAACGGCTATTAATCCAAAGATCTCGCAATTGATCCAGAATGTTTCCCCAAAATTTTCTGGTTTTTTCAATAAACTTGATTTTGGCTCTTTAGCGACGATTAATTTTGTATTTAAAAAAGAACAAATCAAACATTCTTTAGATGGAATGGGTTTTGTTGTGCCAGAAATAGAAGAAAGAAATATTCTTGCATGTTCATTTTCTAGTGTGAAATTTCCTAATAGAGTTCCTGAAGGTGACTTGCTTTTGCGAGTGTTTGTAAAAGAAAGTGATTTAAATAACTTTTCAGAAAAAAATAATGGCTTAATGATTGAGAGGGTAATGAAAGAATTGCGCATGATATTAAAAATAAACGGGAACCCTAAATATAGAGAGGTAAACTTTTATACGAAGGCCACACCACAATATAAAGTTGGTCATTTAGAACGTATAGAGAATTTAGAAGATTCTGTAAGTGAATTGCGAGGTCTTTTTTTTGCGGGTAAAGGTTATAGAGGGGTTGGGATTTCCGACTGTGTTGCAAGTGCAGATGTTGTCTCGGAAAAAGTATATGAATTCTTAAATACCCCTTCGATTTGATTTACGTTTGTATATAATGTTTATTTGTTCATTTGACTGTAGGCATTTTTTTTTGTTAATAGATTGTTTTATTTCATAAATTTTTAAAAGAGTAGTCAAATGTTTGATGATGAAATTCAGCGTGATGAACATAAAAAAATTACTAAAGAGATTGAGATCCTTCGTCGTCCTTTTGTTGGGATAATATCTGGATATCATGAACTGGGGTATAGGGTTTTAGGACCTGAATTAGATGAAAGAGCTGGTTCTGTGGAGATAGAAGGACGATTGATGGTTTCTCCTAAACTTGTTTGGACTCCATCTGAAATGCAAAAAACTTTTGGAGAAATATTCGAAGACGAAGAACTTATGGATACAAATCTGGTAGGTCGTGTTTTTGCTTTTCCTAAAGTTGTCTCAGGGAATTATGATGTTACAAGCGAACACCTAAAGATTAAACGCCACGAGTGGAGCCCTGATACTCTTATAGAAAAAGTTATTGAAGAAATGACACGTTTTGAAATTACAGACACTGCTGTAGTTAAAACACCCGACGTAAGGTTTTATCCTTTTGCTGTTCAACGATTTATAAATGAAATTCTAAAAGACGAGTTTTCTTAAAATCTTTCATTTAAAGTTTTAATATCCATTATATCATTATTTGTTTCTTATAAAACGACTAAGAAAACTCCTATTCTTAGCAATAAAAATGTAAAGATATTTGATGAATTGTCTAAGGATAGGTTTCCTAATCATAGTTGCAATTTTTTTATAGCCAATTGTAAATAAGATTTCTGTTATAGCATCACCACCAGCAAAAATTTCATGTGTCGGTTTAAGAAATTGAATAGATTTAATACATTTTTTTTTAAAATCATCGCTCATCGGTGGATAAGGAATTTCTTGAAACGGAATTAAAAATAATTTTTCTTCACCCCCCTTTGCAATTATCCAGTCAATACATTTTTCACAAAATTTGCAATTTCCATCCCAAACAAGGATTTTTTTTGAAGTTTTGAAAAAAGTATGGAGTGAAGTTACAGTTTTTTTATTCATTGGGAAAAACTTGGATTGCTTTTGGGTAAACAGGGCAATAAAACTCGCATAATCCACATCCGATACATCCCTGTGCTATGGTTGGTCCTATTTTTTCAGATTCAGATTTGATTTTAATTGCATTCTCACCAACCGGACAGGATGTTACACAAGCCTTGCAAGATTCATCTTTTCCATTCCATGAAATACATGTTTCTTTTTCAACTTTCGCAATTCCTATTGAAATTTGATGCATATCTGTCATTTTTAGTGCGCTAGTTGGACAAGATTTCATGCATGACAAGTCGTCACATAAGACGCAGGCAGATTCTGAAGGAATAATTCTTGGTGTGAATCGAGAAGTGTCACTCTCTTCAGGGAGTAAAAGAATTGCATTCGCTGGGCATACTTCGGCACAAAGTCCGCTTCCTTTGCAAAGGTTTAAGAAGTCAACTTCCGTTTTTGCTCCAGGTGGTCTAAGAATAGGTCCATCCATAGAACTTTTTTGAATAGTTGTCTCTTCATTTTTAGAACCTTCGAAAAAAGCACGAAGCAAAGAAAGAGGTCCTTCTCTAAAAAAATCTTTTCTCTCTATTTTCTTTTCATTTTTTTCCATTTCACTCTTCATTAAAAGAATAGACTAAGTAAATAAAAACTCTGCTTCAATTATATGGTTTTGTCGAGTACTATGATCCTAAAGTTTAGTCTAATTTTTATGTAGAAGGGTGAAACTTTGTCAAATCAGACGGTTGCACAGAAAATACTTGCGAGAGCTAGTGGAAAAGAAAGAGTGAAAATTGGAGATATAATATGGGGAAAAGTTGATGCACATTTGATGCATGACAATCAAGGACCATTTCGAATGGGAGATGATTTCAAAAAATTGGGACTTCCAATTTGGGACAAGAATCGTTTTCTCTTAACTGCAGACCATCACAATCCTCCAATACAAGATTCTCAAACGCATGTATTAAATGTCACCCGTTCTTGGGCAAAAGAGCAAGAAGTTGAACATTTTTATGATGCAGAGGGAATTTGTCATATTCTTCTTGCAGAAAAAGGTTTTATCCAGCCTGGTTTCTTGGTCACGGGAACAGATAGTCATACTACTAATGCAGGGGCATTGGGTGCTTTGGGCGTCGCTATTGGTCCTACAGAGAGTGTAGGGGTGCTTACGACTGGTGAAGTCTGGTTACGGGTACCTGAAACAATACGTATTTCATTTAAAGGAGAACTTCCAAAAGGGACATGGGGGAAGGATCTTTCTTTGCTTGCTCTTAAAGATTTGGGTGTAGATGGTGCTGATTATAAAGTTATTCAATTTGAAGGAGATACTCTAAATTCTATGTCTGTTGAAGATAGAATGACTCTTACTAATATGGCCGCAGAGTTTAGTGCGAAAAGTGCAATTATGGATATTGATACAAAGACAGAAGATTATTTAAGAAAAGCAGGAATAAAAGGAGATATAGAAATTTTAAAATCAGATGAGAATGCAGAATATCATTCATCTTATGAATATAACGTAAATGATCTTTCGCCTCAGGTAGCGTGTCCTCATAGAATGGACAATGTGACCTCGGTAGAAAATGTAGATTCGGGGCCTATTCAAAGAGCACACATAGGTTCATGTACAGGTGCAAAATTAGAGGATCTTAGAGCTGCTGCAAAAGTATTAAATGGACATCGAATTGCAAGAGGTTTGCAATTACTTATTGCTCCCGCTAGTAAGGATATTTTAAATAATGCTATGGAAGATGGGACCTTATCTAAACTCATAGAAGCAGGCGGAGTACTAATGCCTACAACTTGTGGAATTTGTTCTGGAAAAGGTCCAGGACAATTAGGTCCTGGAGAAGTGTGTGTTTCTTCTGCGAATAGAAATTATAAAGGAAGAATGGGTAGTGAAGAAGCTTCTATTTATTTAGCCTCTGCCGCAACTGTTGCTGCGAGTGCCATTGAAGGAAAGGTTGCTGATCCGAGGAGTTTTTTGAATGAATAATCCTAGTATTAAAGGAAAAGCATGGACGTTCGGAGATAATATTGATACTGGATATATAATGCCTGCTGCTTATGCAAGTTTTCCAGATGAAAAATTAGCAGTTCATGTTATGGAGGGAATAGACAGCAAATTTGCGTCTAAGGTAAACAAGAATGATTTTATTGTAGGTGGAAAGAATTTTGGATGTGGGTCTAGTCGTGAAACAGCGCCTCGGGGTATTAAATTTGCTGGAATTGGAGCAGTAATAGCGCAAAGTTTTGCCAGAAATTTTTTTAGGAATTCAATTTGTATAGGTTTGCCAGTCTTGATTTGTCCCGATTGTAAGAATATTTCTGAAGGCGATCAACTTTCTGTTGATCCTATATCAGGTGCTGTGAGAAATATTACTCAAGATAAAACAATGCAGGCCGAACCTCTTCCGGAACATATAATGAACATGATCAAAGCAGGCGGACTAATTCCATTTCTTGAGAAAACATTGAAATAGTTTGTCTATTTCTCTATTCAAAAATCAGTAAGTATCTTATGGCGCAACAATATGATTTTTTAGTATTCCTATTTCATCAATCTCACATTCGACAACATCTCCTATTTGCATAGTCCTTGGAGGATCCATGGCAAATCCAACCCCTTCTGGTGTGCCGGTAGCAATCATATCTCCAGGTTGGAGTGTGAGACCTTCAGAAACTGATTCAATCAATGTTGGGATATCGAAAATCATATCATTCGTATTGGAATCTTGCCGAGTTTCTCCATTTATCCTTGTCTGGATTCTGAGATTATTTGCATCTTTTATTTCATCTTTGGTCACGATCCATGGGCCGATAGGTCCAAAAGAGTCAAGAGCTTTTCCTTTGAACCATTGCATGTGTTTGAGTTGAACATCTCTAGCAGAAACCTCATTCATGATTGTATATCCATATACATGATCGAGTGCTTTATCCTTTGGAATATTAATTCCTTGCTTACCAATGACAATTACAAGTTCGCATTCATAGTCGAGTTCTTCAGTAGATGAATGATAGATAATTTCTCCATTATGATGATTGTTGGTGCCGATCCATTTACAGAAGAAATAGGGTATTTCAGGATATACACCTACTTCTCTACCGCGTTTTCTAGCACCTTCATCTGAATGTTTTTTATAATTCAATCCTACTGCGATAACAGGTCTTCTTAAATTTTGAATAGGAGAAAGAAATTTTACAGATTCTATAGGTACCGGTTTTTGATTTGTTTCAACTTTTCCGTTCTCGGCTATAATTTTATAAATATCTTGTGATTCAGAGATTATTTCCTCTACTCCATTATCAGTCAGAACTCCCAATTTTTCTGTTCCATTTGAATCAAATGTTAATATTCTCATTTTTTCTCCTGTGAACTGAGATTAGTTTTTCATTAAAGTCCAGATTTTTTCGCAACTTCTCTTATCATATTTGCTTGGGCAGATGCTCCAGCAATCATGAAATTTAAGTCACTTCCGCTAAGTATAAATCGCATACCCTCGCTAATTCGCTTTTCTATAAGATCTGGTTGATAGGAACCTCCCATGCCAGGAGTTTTTCCGTGTTTTGTGCATGCATCTACAACTTGGTCATATACTTTATTCACTTTTGGATGATCATGTTGTCCTGTAATACCCATCCCTGTGCTCAAATCATTTGTTCCTATTAAAAGAACATCAATTCCATCAACGGATGCTATCTCATCAGCCTTATCTCCTGCTTCAGGAGTTTCGATCATTACAACGAGCAAAGTTTCGTTATTAACATCTTCCAAAAGTTCTTTTGGATTCATATTTTCAAATTTGGCGTGTGCAAGACCACCGCCTGAACTACGATTTCCTTCCATAGGAAATTTACATATAGAGACGAGTTTTTCTGCTTCTTTTGCGTTGTTTACGTGCGGCAAGATGATTCCTTGAGATCCGCTATCTAAAATTCTTGTGCTAAGATGAGGATCAAGGTCAGCTACCCTTACTAGAGGAGTAATTTCTTGAGTAAGTGCTGCAATAGAAATTTGTTGAGCAGTTTCAAGAGTGAAGGGTCCATGTTCTAGATCTATAAAAAGCCAGTCGTAACCAGAGGCTTTCATAGCTAATCCTACTTCAACGGTATTCGCCATTCTTACTCCAGAACCCAAAGTTACTTTTCCATCCTTGCATTTTTGTTTCGTTAAGTTTTTAATTACTCCCATGATTCTCTCCCAGAGAAATTTTTGATAGGGTAAGTTCTTCTCTTTAAATTGTATGTAAGACTATAGGTACTTGATAATTGTTTCTTCGGCAAGGAGAATTTTTTTCTTAAAACAAAAATTAGGAGAAAATAGTTGATTCGCAATCTTAGGCTACAACATATGGGAATCAAGGTTCGTGACTTAGATCGTTCAATTCAATTTTATCATGAGGTTCTTGGTTTTCAATTACGTTCAAAACATAAGGAAGGGAATCATCCAGAAACTCCTTTTGGAAGTGCTTTTATGTATCTAGACAAATATCATCATCAACTCGCAATTTTTTCTGTGCCGCATGATTGGGTTTCAGAAGAAGGAGAAGACACGGTTCCAAGAAAAGATATTGGTCTCCATCATCTTGCTTTCGAAGTCTCAGGGAAGAGAGATTTTGATGACGCAGTTTCTTTTATAAAATCTAGAGAAGAAATTAGGGTTGTATGGGGACCTCTCAGATTAGATGGCACAAACGGATTATGGGGTGGACACGAAGCAATTTATTTTCTTGATCCTGATGGAAACCGTATTGAAATTTTCCATGATTCAGATATTTTTGTCGGGAGTGCACCTGCATGGGTAAAAAATAAATAAATTTTAATTGAGGGTAAGTATGAAAAAACCGATTAGACCAATCCCAAAATTTGACTGGTTTATCCCTATTGATGGGGATGGAAGTCATATTGGAACAGAGGTTGCTGAGAGACCACCAACTTTCGATTATTTGCGTGAAGTAGTTCAGGCTGCAGAGAGAAATGGTTTTTATTCCATGTTAATTCCAACTAGGTTTGCGAATGGACTCTTTGATGAAAAGGCTCCATTGTCAGAGACTTGGACGATGGTTACCGCTCTTGCGGCAGTAACTTCAAAGATCCGTTTTTTGGTAGCGGTTCGTCCGGGTTTTATTAATACAGGACTTTTTTCTCAAATGGCTTCTACCCTTAGTCAGATTTCTAATGGAAGAATAGATTTAAATGTTGTGCCTGGAGGCATTAAAGGTGAATTTGAAAAAATGGGAGAAAATATAGACCATGACACACGTTACGAAAGAGCGGCGGAATTTATTGCTGCTTTAAGAAAGCTTTGGGAGAGTCCAGAATCAATTGATTTTAAGGGTGAGCATATTCAATTAAATAATGTTCATTGTTCTCCCGGTCCTTTGAGTGATATTCAGTTCTATTTAGGAGGAGCATCTCCTGCAGCTCTAAAATTGGCTGGTTCGCAGTCTGATATTTATTTAGGCTGGATCTCAAAATTAGATGAGGTTGAAAAACATCTTCAAAGAGCAAGAAAATCCTTTTCTGATTTTGGAAGAAATTCAAGCTTTGGTCTTCGTACACATGTCATTATGAGGAATGTAGAAGAAGATGCATGGGCTGAGGCTAGTGAGTTGCTTTCACAAGCTTCAAATAGTGTGAAGAAACAAAGAACATCACTTGTTTCCGGAACAACAATGGTTGGAGCGGCAGAACAAGCCCGAGAGTTTGAAGATTATAAAGTAGACACTCATCTTTGGAATGGAATTTCAACGGTCAGAGTAAACTGTGGTTCTGCCCTTGTAGGGAATCCTGAACAAATTGCAAATGAACTGTTTTTGTACTGGAAATTGGGGATAGATGAATTTATCCTTTCTGGATATCCCCATTTAGAAGAATGTGACCGTATTGCGAATGACCTTATTCCTAGAGTTCAAGAACTGATAGAGTCTGAAAGAAAAAAATCATAATCGTTTCGGGAGAAAAAAATGCGAGCAATTTGGTATGAAAAATATGGTCCCGCGGACGAAGTCCTCATTTATGGAGAATTAGATAAGCCTGAAGTAGATGCAGGTGAAGTAAGAATTAGGTTACATGCTTCTGGTGCGAATCCCTCTGATTTCAAGGCTCGTTTGGGGAGTAGAGGAGAAATGATTTGGCCTAAAATTATCCCACATAGTGATGGCGCCGGGGTTGTAGACAAAGTTGGTTCTAGTGTTGAATCTTTTTCAGTAGGAGATCGTGTTTGGGTCTTTAATGCACAATGGCAAAGGCCATTGGGTACTGCATGCGAGTTTGTTGTACTTCCCGAGAGACAAGTGGTTCCACTCCCTGAAATTGTTTCATTTGAAGAAGGTGCCTGTCTTGCAATACCTGCGATGACCGCACATTTAGGTCTTTTTCTTGGACGACCTCTGAAGGATAAAGTTGTTTTAGTCACAGGTGGTGCAGGTGCAGTAGGGAATTATGGAATTCAACTTGCTAAATGGGCTGGATCAAAAGTCATAACAACAATCAGTTCTGATGAAAAAGCTACTATTGCTTTAAATGCAGGTGCAGACGATGTGGTGAATTATAAAAATAATGAAGCCATTGGGGAACAAATTTTAGATTTAACATCCGGAGAAGGAGTTGATCAAATTCTAGATGTTGATTTTGGTGAAAATTTACCTGTAACCAAACAAGTTTTAAAAGAAAATGGTGTTATTTCTGCGTATGGTTCTACTAGAGTTCCAGAGCCCGAATTTGCCTGGTATGATATGATGCAAAAAAATTATACTATAAGAATGATTTTTATGTATTCAGTTTCTGATGTAGATGCTTTAAAAGCATGTGAAGATATTGTAACGGCTTGTCAGGAATATCCTCTTGTTCATCAAATTGGTTCAGTTTTTCCTTTGGAAAATACAGCTTCTGCTCATAAGGAAATGGAAAAATTCGAGAATACAGGAAATGTAGTAATCAAAATCTAATAGATTTTTAGTATCTTGGAATATTTGTATCTATCTCATTAGCCCATGCTTCTATTCCACCTTGCATATTTCTTACATCCTCAAAGTCTAGTTGTTTTAAAAATTGAGTAACCATAGCACTTCTCTGTCCGTGATGACAGAAAACAACTATAGGTATATCATCGTCTAAAAGATTGACTTTAGAAGGAACATCACCCATCGGAATATGCATAGCGTTTGATATTTTAGCGATTTCTAATTCTTCGTCTTCACGAACGTCAAGAAAAATAAATTTTTCCCCCTTGTCTCGTAAAGACTGAACTTCAGTAGGCTGAATATTAAAAGTGTCTTGTTCCATTGTATCCAGAAAAAATATTTAAATTGTAAATCTAGTCTGATTTTACGTAAATATTAGAACCTTTGTTTTTGAATTCTTCTGATTTTTCTTTCATTCCGTCCATAAGAGCTTTTTGATCATTGATTTCTTTTTGTGCAGCATATTCCCTGACTTCTTGTGTAATTTTCATTGAACAAAATTTTGGACCACACATTGAGCAGAAATGGGCAACTTTTGCACCATCAGACGGAAGAGTTTCGTCATGATATTCTCTTGCTCTTTCTGGATCGAGGGATAGATTGAATTGATCTTCCCAACGGAATTCAAATCGAGCCTTGCTAAGAGCATCATCTCTTTCTTGTGCTCCCGGATGTCCTTTAGCCAGGTCAGCTGCATGAGCAGCTACTTTATAAGCAATAACTCCTTCACGCACATCATTTTTATTTGGCAATCCAAGGTGTTCTTTTGGAGTTACATAGCAAAGCATAGCAGTACCGAACCAACCTATCATTGCTGCACCAATTGCACTTGTTATATGGTCATAGCCAGGAGCGATGTCAGTTGTTAATGGGCCGAGAGTATAAAATGGAGCTTCGTGACAAACTTCTAATTGCTTATCCATATTTTCTTTGATGAGATTCATAGGTACGTGGCCAGGACCTTCAATCATTACCTGACAATCATGTTCCCAGGCCTTTAAGGTTAGTTCCCCAAGTGTTTCTAGTTCTCCGAACTGAGCTTCATCATTTGCATCGACAATTGCTCCTGGTCTCAATCCATCTCCCAATGAGAAAGAAACATCATAAGATTTCATAATTTCGCAAATTTCGTCAAAATGTGTGTAAAGAAAATTTTCTTGATGATGGGCTAGGCACCATTTGGCAAGTATTGACCCACCTCTAGAAACTATGCCGGTCATGCGTTTTGCAGTTAGAGGAACATATCTAAGTAAAACTCCTGCATGGATAGTAAAGTAATCTACTCCTTGTTCAGCTTGTTCTATAAGAGTGTCTTTGTATAATTCCCAAGTTAGATCTTCAGCGATACCATCTACTTTTTCTAAGGCCTGATAAATCGGAACTGTTCCAATTGGCACAGGAGAATTTCGAATTATCCATTCTCTAGTTTCATGGATATTATCTCCTGTTGAGAGATCCATGACGGTATCTGTCCCCCATTTGGTTGACCATGTCATTTTTTCTACTTCTTCTTCTATAGAACTTGATACAGCAGAATTTCCTATATTTGCATTTATCTTAACTAAAAAATTTCTGCCAATTATCATTGGTTCACTTTCAGGATGGTTGATGTTTGCAGGGATAATTGCTCTGCCTCTAGCAACTTCTGAGCGCACATATTCTGGGTCCATATTTTCCCGGATAGCGATAAATTCCATTTCAGATGTGATTTCGCCTTTTTTAGCAAAATGCATTTGTGTCACATTTCCTTTTCCTCTAAATACTTTTCGTTTAGGAGGCATAGGGAGTTCGGCTTTTTCTTTTCCTGAAACAGGTTTATAGGAAGGATCCATTTCATCAAGTTCCGAACGACTTTGTATCCAACTTGCTCTTAATGGGGGAAGACCTTTCCGTATATCCTGACCATCTGGACCACTAGTGTCGTATACGCGCAAAGGTTTTTCTCCATCGGCTAGTTCGATTTCTCTCATTGGAACATGAACATTATCTTTACCTTCAATATGCACTTTTTTTGACTTAGGGAAGGACGTTCCATTAGAACCATTTCCATTTTCGTTGACAAGATCTAATTTGATTGCGTTATCGTTATGTCCATTTGATTTGCTCATATGTATATTCCCCATTGGAAGTTAAAAACATCTCTAGATTTTATGAAAGTGGACAAAAAGGGAGGAATTCCAAAGATGGATTCGCTTCCCTACGCCGGCATTGTCCGGTTCAGGTTTCAAGGGTATTTTCTCAGCCCGTGGCACCCCCAGCGAAACTACATCAAAGACTCTATCAATCAATCGCTTGAAGGTCAAAGTATATTCTTGCTAAGGATTTCTTTTTTAAGTTGAACTGAAATTTTTATTTCCAACTCTCTTGTAGTAATCTTCTTATTTCTTGTATCTTTTTGCGTAGAGTTTTGGTTTTTTTATTTTTTTTGAGGAATAAGAAATTATGTGTTTAACTTTTAATTGTTTGAGAAAGTTTTTTCTATGTATATTCCTCTTTACTTTTTTGAGTATTGGATTTTATCCATCTAATCTTTACTCATTAAATTATACGACTTCGATTGAAGTACTTAGTAAAAAAGTACACACCTATTATCCTCATGTTCAAGGTTCAATAGTTGCAATTAAAGGAGCTGATCTTTATTTAAGTATCGGTTCTAGAAATAGAGTTGTAAAAGGGTTAACTATTGGAGTTTTTCGCGAGGGAAAAGTTTTCAAACATCCTATTACAGGAGAGTCCCTTGGGTCGTTAGAAAAAAATGTTGCAGAAATCAAGGTAGTAGAAGTAAGGGAAAAATTTTCTATTGCAAGAGTGACTCGTTTGGCACCCGGAGGAGGACTTATGCCTAGGGTGAAAGATAAAGTTCGAGCATCCTCTGCAAAAATCAGAATTGCAGTTCTCCCCTTTGCAAATCTTACAGACGAACCGTATAGCACGGATTTGTTAACTAGAGAACTTGGCAAGTCGCTCTTGAAAAAGGGAAGGTTTGATATTTTCGATATAGATCAGTTGGAAGTGTGGCTCTTAAAAAATGGGATTCCTGAAGATAAAATTTTAGAAGGGAAGAATTCTATTTCTTTGAGAAACGAAGTTCGATCCGATATGGCGATAGCAAGTGCAATTGTCGATGTGAAGGGAAAAACTTTTTTGAAGAGTAAAATTATTTCTCTTAGTAGCAGACGTGTTCTGTTTGAAGCTATCTCTTCTGTAAGCAATTTGCCTTATGCACAAGGAGTTCCGAAGAAAGGAACTTTGAAAAGAGGAAAAAGAAGAAGAGGATTCTTTGCTTTTGGTGGTAATTTCCAACGATCAACTTCCGGTCTTCCCGGGGTGTCAATGATGGGCGGAGTAAAAGCTTTCCATTTTGACAAATTAGGTGTAAGAGGTGTGGTTGCAACGGATTTAGATAAAGATGGAAAAAACGAACTGTTAATTATGACTTCTACACAATTAATAGCATTTCAAATTCTAAATAACAAAATTCGTGAGTTGTTCCGATATGATGCTGGTGTAGGAAATGATTTTCGTTGGATTGATGCAGCGGATTTGAACTCAAATGGGAAACCTGAAATTTATGTAGCAACTTATCAACATGACAATCTTACCTCCTTGGTATTTGAAGTAAAACAAAAAAAGTTTGTGAAAATCTTTTCCAAAAGAAACGTTTTTTTCCGTATTTTGAAAACTAGGAAGAAAGGCCCTTCTTCAAAAGATAAGGATGTTTCTTTGTTATTAGGACAATCTCAGGGTTTTGATGAGCCATTTACCGGTGCTATCAGAAGGTTTGCCTGGTCTAAAGATAAGATTGTTGAAATATCACCTTATAGGTTGCCGGAAGATTATGAGATTCTTGGATTTTCTTTGTGGGATATTGATAGAGACGGAAAATTAAATGTAATTGAGATCGGAAAGGATGACAAACTTCGTGTGAGAAGTAGGTCGGGCAGTGTGTTCTATAAAAGTGCAGAATATTATGGTGGTCCGGTGCACCGTTTCCATTCTAACGAAGATAGAAGAAGTTCGACTACTATTTCCGAGTACGATATTTTGATTCGTTCCAGAATAAAGATTGAAGATACAGATGAAGATGGAATAGAAGAAGTGCTTGTTATCGCGAATCAATATTCCGGTACGCGTATAGCTCCTGGTCTTGGGATTTCTGGTGGACAGATAGTAAGTATGGTTTGGGATGGTAGTGGGCTCAATGAATTTTGGAGGTCAAAAAAACTTTCTCAAGGAGTAGTAGATTTTGAGGTCGCAGATGGAGATAATGATGGAAGAAAGGATTTGATTCTTGTTACTACTGATACGGCTATGTTGACAATGAATGCGTCTAGTAAAATTTATATTTATGATATCAAGAAGTATGGAAAGTGACGTTTTCTTTTATTAAATATAACTAAAACTTATCCATACTTTCATTATTTTCATTAATACTTTCATTATTTTCATTAAATTTCAGTATTGGATGTGAAATATGTTGACTGAAAAAATGAATTTTCTTAATATACTAGGAACTTGTAATTTTTTTTGTACTCTGTGAGTGTAGTATTAGTTGCACGTGCGGTTTTTTGTGTACGTGTATGAACAAATATAAATTTTATACACCGCCTAGAAGGAGGAGCCTATAAGAGTATAAAGCTCAGAAGTTGTAATTAGTAACATGAAGTTTGTGTAACACAGTTTTTAAAACTATTAATAGTATTAATAAGCTTAAATATTAGGAGAAAGTAATGCGGAAATTTTTATTAACTTTAGCAGTTGCAGTATTGGCAGTAGGTCTTGTATTGCCAGAAGTTTTTGCAGCAAGCTTTAAATTTACTGGTATGTATAGGTACCGTGGTGTTTCTTATGATGACGCTGATAGAGACAACACAACTGAAGATGGTAATCAAAAAGCAGATATGTTAATGCGTCCTCGCTTTACTGCTGTATCTGAAGGCGGAAAAGTGAAAGCTGTATGGGAACTAGATCTAGGTTCCGGTTCTTGGGATGCTGCAAAAACAGCTCCTAAAGTAAACAGACATTATGTTCAGTTTGCTCTTCCAGGAACTAAATTAAAAGTACAGTATGGTCGTGATGATTATTTCTCCCCTGGCAAGACTCTTGTTACATCTAGTGGTCTAAACAGAACACAGGGTTGGGAAGTAACTGGTAAAATGGCTGGCATGAAGATGACAGCTTGGACAGTTAAAGTAGCTGAAGGTGGCGCTGGTGGTTCCGGTGGTCCTTTTGGTGGAAAAAATGATGCTGATGTTCACCACATTGGTATCACAACAAAAGCTGCTGGTTTGACTCTTACACCTCATCTAACTATCGAAGCGGATGGCCGTGGTTCAGGAACTGCTACTCCAGATAAAGATATTAGATGGTGGGGTCTTAACGCAAAAGGTAAGGTTGGTATGTTCAGCCTTAAAGTTGATGCAATTTATCAGGAAGGTACAATAGATTATCCATCAAGTAGTGCAACAGTGAAAGATATTGATATTAAAGCATCAATGCTTCAAGTAAGTGCTACTACTAAAGTTGGTAAATCTAAAGTGGAACTTCGTGCGTTTGCTACATCCGGTGATAAAGACGGTCTAGCTGCTTCTCAATCACATGGATTGACTGCGCAACAAGATGGAAACAACGAATTGACACGTTTCTCAGGTCCTAAAGCTGATGCAATGATGTGGACTAATAACCCACAGATCATTTCCCGTAAACGTTACAGCACATTCAATATTAGTGCTGGTAATGAAACTCGTTCCGGTAACGGTAATGGTGGAACAAATGGTAATGGTCTAAGGGTAATGGAAATTATCGTTAGTCATCCAATAAGCAAAAAACTTTCTTTCAAAGGTAACTTGTCAAGCATCCATTCTTCAGAATCTGCACAGGATATTTCTGGTGGAACACAATATGTGTCTGACACAAATATCGGTACAGAAGTTGATGCTTCTTTGAAATATAAGTTCTATAAATCCCTATGGGCACAGGTTACATATGCATACTTGTCCGTTGGTGACTATGGTAAATCAACAGCTGCAACTAAAGATTTCGATAACACATGGTGCTGGTACTTCGAAATCCGTCATTCATTCTAAGCTTGGAATGATGATAAGCTGATATCTGATTTTTCAGATTGAAGCTTGTAGTAGAAATTCAGACCGGGAGAGTATTTGATACTCTCCCGGTTTTTTCTTCTATATTCTTCTTTATTAACTTAAGTTTACTTTGATAACATTGAACTAGGTCTTGATTGAACTTTCAAGGGCTGATATCCTCGTGCGGTTTTGCAGTATATTTTAAATTTGTTGTAATAGAATAGGAAAGAATATGAAGAAAAATCATTTGTTAGCACCCGGACCTACTCCAGTTCCTCAGCCTGTACTCGAGGCGATGGCGAAACCGCTTTTTCATCACAGAACAAGCGAGTTTGAATCGCATTTTGCAGATATTCGTGATGGTTTAGAGTGGTTATATCAAGTCAAAAGTGATGTGATCTCATTAGCTTCTTCTGGAACAGGAGGAATGGAAGCATGTGTCTCAAACTTGCTCTCTGTAGGGGAAAAAGTTTTGGTAGTAGAAGGCGGCAAATTTGGAGAGAGGTGGTCAGAAATTTGTCAGGCATATGGAGTGATTCCAGATGTATTATCTGTCATTCCTGGACATTCTGTAAATATTACGGATCTTGAGGCTAAGCTTATAGAAGGAAACTATAGTGCAGTTTTAATTCAGGCAAGTGAAACGTCTACGGGTTCAAAACACGATATTCAAGGAGTCTCTCAATCTATTAAAAAGGCATCTCCTGATACGTTGCTCGTAGTAGATGCTATTACTGCATTAGGAGTTTATGATGTCCAACCAGAAGATTGGGGTTTGGATGCAGTAGTTACAGGGAGTCAGAAAGCATTGATGCTTCCTCCAGGTCTAGCTTTTGTTTGGTTAAGTGAAAATGCCTGGAAGAGAACGGAGAAATCTAACTGTCCTTCGTATTATTTTAATTTAGAGATAGAAAGAAAGAGTCAGAAAAAAAACACAACAGCTTGGACTCCTGCAATTTCTTTAATGATGGGTTTAAAAGTAGCACTTTCAATGATGCAGGAAGAAGGATTAGAGAAAATTTATCAGAGACACGCTAAACTCTCAAAGTCTACTAGAGAGGCTATTGAGTCTATGGGTTTGAACATTTTTACAAAAGATTTAATAGCAGAGTGTTTAACAGCTGTTGAAGTTCCGCAAGGAATTAACGGAAAAGATATTCCAAAAAAAATGCAATCTGATTGTGGAGTGACTATTGCTGGAGGACAAGGAGAATTAAGTGATAAGATCTTTCGTATAGGTCATTTAGGCTATGTAGATGGAGATGATGTTTTAGTGGCAGTTAGTGCTTTAGAGAAAACCCTATTAGAGTTGGGTTGCAAATTTAAAAAATCCGTCGGCATTGCTGCAGCACAAAGGAGTTTGCTTCAATGAATGAACAATTTATCTCCCGCGTTCTAATTTCTGAATCAATGTCCTTACGTGCAGAAGAGATTTTATCTTCGAATGAAGGGTTCGAAGTAGTTAATGAACCTAAGATGACTAGAGAAGATGTCTTGTCCCAAATAGATAGTTTTGATGCTTTGATCGTCAGAAGCGGAACGAAAGTCAATAAGGAACTATTGGAAGCAGGGAAACGACTTAAAATCGTAGCCAGAGCTGGTATCGGTGTAGATAATATTGATTTAGAAACAGCGAGTCGTCTGGGAGTTTTGGTTGTGAATGCACCTGATGGAAATGTGATAACTACTGCTGAACATACCATGGGACTTATCTTTTCTCTTGCACGTAGAATTCCTGAAGCTGTTTCTTCTTTAAAGTCTGGTCTTTGGGAAAGGTCTAAATTTGTTGGAAGCGAGTTGGCATCGAAAACTTTAGGTGTAATTGGACTCGGAAGAGTTGGTTCTAATGTTGCTAGATTAGCAAAAAATATTGGAATGGATATTATAGCTTTTGATCCCTATATATCAGAGGAAGCTGCATTAGAAAGAGATGTAAAATTGGTTTCTTTTGATGAGGTACTAGAGGGATGTGATTATTTAACTCTTCATGTGCCTGGTACAGATGAAACTTCCAATCTTTTGGGAAAAACTGAATTTCAGAAAATGAAAGATGGGATTCGCATAGTAAATTGTGCCAGAGGCGGTTTGATCAATGAAGACGCGCTCTCTAGTGCTATAGATGAAGGAAAAGTAATGGGTGTTGCTATGGATGTTTTTCCTGAAGAGCCACCTCCAGAGAACTATCGCAGTTTGTTAGAGAGGTCAGAAGTTATTTGTACCCCCCATTTAGGTGCATCCACAGAAGAGGCACAGGAAAACGTAGCTATTAGCGTTGCTCAGCAGGTAGTTGATTATTTGAAAAATGGAGTAGTGAAATACGCAGTAAATCTTCCCGCACTAGGCTCAGAAGAGCTAGAGAGGATAGGACCCTATTTACTTTTAGCTGAAAACTTGGGTTCCTTTTTAGCACAACTCGTTGATGGTGGGGTAAGAAAGTTAGAGATTATTCATCATGGGACGTCAGAAATTCCTATTTCTGCGCTTTCCTCAAACGCAATTAAAGGAATCCTTTCTCACTTTCTTGGTGATACGAGGATAAATTTAGTCAATGGACCTACTTTAGCAAAAGAGAGAGGAATAGAAATAATTACAACACATAGGAATTCGTCTGATCTTTATAAAGACATGATTGAAATCCGATTAGTTACAGATAAAAATGAACGTGCTGCGATAGGAACAATTACGAATCTTGGAAGTCCAAAGATCACTTCTATTGATAGTTTCTCTATAGATGTTGATCCGGAAGGATTCATGCTTGTTTTTTCGAATGAAGATCGGCCTGGAACGATTGGAACAATAGGAACTTTGCTTGGAAAGTATGAAATTAATATTGCTGGTATGCAGCTTGGTAGAACGAAAAAAAATGATAAGGCCGTTGCTATTTTATCTTTAGATGACTTAATTCCAGAGAATGTTATGGAAGAAGTACGAAATATTCCTGGTATTTTAGATGCTAGATCAGTCGTGTTGTAGTTTTTGAAATTGATTTAGGTAAAGGGAATTTATTATGTCTTCTATGCTTGAAAAAAAAATTCTGCCTTCTGGCTCTAAAGTGTTTATTGGAGAAGAGGTTAAAAAAAAGCGAGATATTGAAGAGCAAATAAGAGGGATTTTCTCTTTATGGGGATTTAAAGAAATTATAACCCCCTCTTTCGAATTTTATGCTCCTGATAAGGAAAGCGAATACAGAGATTCAGAAATTTTTAAAACCATAGATTTAGAAACTGGAAATTTGCTATCTTTGAGATCTGACGTCACACCGCAGATAGCACAAATTGCTGGAACAGTTCTAGAAAGTGCTCCTAGACCTTTAAGATTTTCCTATGTGACAAATGTTTTTCGATATATGAATGTTTCTGGAACTTATCAAAGAGAATTTTTACAGGCTGGCGTAGAACTAATAGGGTTAATGTCTCTGGAAGCTGATGCAGAAGTAATTGCGATTGCAGTAGAGTGTCTCAGGAAAATAGGGGTAAAAGATTTTAAAATTTCTTTGAGTCACGGTGGTTTTTTAGCAGGAATTTTTAATGTCTTAGATTTAACTCAAGACGATAAATTGAAAATTTCAGAAGCAATTTCAAGACGAGATGAGTCTTCTCTTGATCAACTTTTGAAAGGGAAAAGAAATGGGAAAAAGGATGCAAATATTTTAAAAAATTTAGCAAGACTTTTTGGGGATTATTCAGTTCTTGAATATGCAGACAAAAGTGTTAAGAATCCTACTTCGAGAAAATCGGTAAAAGAGCTTAAAAAGGTATATGAAATTTTAGATCTGTATGGATTAACAGAACAAATAGTATTTGATCTTGCAGATTTCCGAGATTTTAATTATTACACAGGTGTAATTTTTGAAGGATTTGTATCTGGAGTTGGATCCCCTGTCTGTGGTGGAGGGAGATATGATCGATTACTCAAAAATTTTGGAACCGACGATCTTGGAACAGGTTTCGCTATAGACCTTGATAGCCTTTCTAATGTTGTAAATAATTTAGATAATGAAATCAAGAAAAAAAGTTTTCTTGTAGTAGATTTTTCCTCTTCAAAGAAAAATGGTATCGAGGTCTCTAGAAAATTGAGAGATCTCGGATATGTCGCATCACGAGATATTATGAGAAGAGAATTAAAGGATTCCCTTACTTTTGCAAGAGAATCCAAATTTGATTATTGTCTGGTAATAGACACTAAAAGTGTAAGGACCAAGAAGATACAAGTCCTTACTTCAAATGGTGTAGAAGTTACAATTTCCTCTATAGATGAGATTGTCGACAGATTGAAAGAAGGAGGTACTTTATGAGTGTTCTCACAGTTGTTGGTGGTCAATGGGGAGATGAGGGAAAAGGAAAAATTATAGATTGGCTTGCCCAACGCTCGGATGTAGTAGCTAGGTTTCAGGGAGGTGCAAATGCAGGTCATACAGTTTACGTTTCTGGACAGGAATTTATACTTCATTTGATACCAACCGGGATTTTGAATCCAGACGTGCTTTGTATTATTGGGTCTGGCGCAGTAATTGATCCTTTGGCGCTTATTAGCGAAATGAAAAGTCTCAAGGAACTAGGCCTGAGGATTGATGAAAATTTATTAATAGGTAAAAGAGCACATTTGATTCTTCCTTACCATAAAGTTATGGATTCCCATATGGAGGAGCTATTGGGAGTAAACCGAATAGGGACTACAGGTAGGGGAATTGGTCCTGCATATTCTGATAAAGCTGCAAGACTCGGTGTTAGGGTAGCAGATTTATTTGAAGAACAGATTTTGCAAGACAGGATCAAAGTTAGCATTAACCTCAAAAAGAAATTGCTTTCAGAGATTTCTTTAACTGAAGAAGAGCAGAAAGCCTTTGATGAATCTTATATTTTATCCATCTGTGAAGAAGTAAGGGAAGTGCTTAAAAATCATATTTGTAATACAGATATTGAAATTTATAATTCTTTAGACGCAAAGAAAAACATTCTTCTTGAAGGTGCACAAGGAATCCTTCTAGATGTAGATATGGGGACATATCCTTATGTTACATCAAGCAATACGGGTTTAGGAGGAGCTTTAAATGGATTAGGGATACCTTATTCTAAGATAGATAAAGTTTTAGGAGTTGTCAAAGCTTATTGTACTAGGGTAGGACAGGGACCTTTTCCATCGGAAATGGAAGATGCAGAAGGAGATCTTCTCCGAACAGAGGGAGGAGAATTTGGTGCGACAACGGGTCGGCCAAGGAGATGCGGATGGCTGGATGCTGTGGCTGCACGGCACTGTATACAAGTGTGTGGTATAGATACAATTGCACTGACTAAACTTGATGTTCTCGATAATCAGGAAACTATTCGCATTTGTGTAGGATATGAAGTAGATGGAGAAAAATTAACTTCTTTCCCCGCAGAAACAGGAATACTCGAAAAGTGTAAGCCTATTTTTGAAGACTTTCCGGGTTGGAAGGTAAAAACAGCAGGTATGAATGTTAAAGAGGATCTTCCCGAATTAGCTTTGTCTTATATTCGGAATGTTGAGAAGATTTTAGGAGTTTCTGTTTCTTTGATTTCAACAGGTCCTGAAAGAAATGATACCATCACCATTGAAGAACCTTTTATAACCGAATAGTTTTTTTAATTTTGAGGCTTGCATGTCCGTGGATTCATTGAATATAGGACTTGCTTTTTGGGCTGGGTTCTTAAGTTTTATCTCCCCATGCGTTCTTCCACTATTCCCTAGTTACTTGTCCTATCTAACAGGATTGACTTACGAAGAAATAACCGACCAAAGTAAGAGTATTTCAGTACGTAGGGTTATATTTGTAAATTCAATATTTTTTGTTTTTGGATTCTCTGTTTTTTTTGTCAGTATTGGTCTCAGCTTTTCTTTTTTAGGTAAATTCTTTAGTGCTTCTCAAGATATTTTGCGTGTATTTGGTGGGGTCTTGATTTTTGCTTTTGGTCTTTATGTTCTAGATAGAGCAATTTCATTCCGGTTTCAGAAAACTTTTGAAAATATAAAATCTTCGTTGCAATATATTTTTTGTGGGGGATTCCTCCTATTTTCGATTTTTTTATATTTGATTGGCTATAAAGACTTCATAGGATTTTTTGTGTCAATATTTCTCTATTTATTGATCTGTCTCTTTCCTTCTTTTTTAGGTAAAGAAGGTCTTATTGAGGTTAAAAATAAAAATGGAGGATATGCTGGTAGTTTTATTATAGGAATTACTTTTTCAGCTGGATGGACTCCGTGTATAGGTCCAATTTTAGGTAGTATACTTATTTTTTCTTCTGTTCAAGAAAATTATTTTCGAGCATTATTGCTTTTGATTTCTTATTGTCTAGGATTAGGTTCTACTTTTCTTGCTAGTGGACTCATATTGTCTTCTTTCCTTAAATTTTACGGATATTTTAGAACCTATTTAGTTTATATAGATTTTGTGAACAGTTGTTTGCTTATGTTTATAGGTTTTCTTTTGCTTTTTAATTATCTCACTGTAATTTCAAATTATATTGTTATTTGGACAGGGTTTGGTGGTATATAGATTTTTGTATTCAGTTCTTTCAATTTCTAAAGAAAGTAAACTTTAAGAAATTGATAAAATGTATCTTTTAGCAATTTCTTCTGGATTTTCAGCATTTCTGATTGGTCTCCCAACTACTATGAAATCTGCTCCATTTTCTATTGCGTTTTTTGGAGTATGAACCCTAGCATGGTCATTTTGAGATTCTGTATCTAAACGTACTCCTGGAGTAACTATTAACATGTCTTTTCCGAGTTCTCTTCTTAGTTGAGAAACTTCCATAGGAGATGCGACTACTCCATTTAAACCACATTTTTTTGCTAACAATCCCATTTTAAGTACTTGTTCTTCTGGAGATGATTGTATTCCAATTTTTTCTAAACTATCTTTGCCTAAACTTGTTAAGACAGTGACGGCTAAAATAGACGGAGGATTTTTAATTTTATCTCTTGCCCTAGCACATGCTTCAAGCATTTTTTCTCCTCCACTTGCATGAACAGTTAAAAGAGAAACGCCATGATTTGCAGCAGAAAAAATAGCTTTTTCAACAGTAGCAGGTATATCATGATATTTTAAATCTAAGAAAACAGAACCTCCTCTTTTGGTAACGATTTCAACTGCTCTTGGACCTTCCTTAGTGAAAAGTTCCATTCCAATTTTATACCATTGGATGTGTGTCTCAATTTTTTTGATTAGGTTTAAAGCTAAATCCATATTTTTGAAATCAAGAGCACATATGATTCTTTGTTTTGGTTCCATTTTATTCATCTATGTCCTGTTTTGTTTTTTTAGAGCGTTCTATCAATCTTCCAGCAATTATACTTATTTCAAACAAAATAATTAATGGCAGTGCAAGGAAAATTTGTGTTACTACATCTGGTGGTGTCAAAATTGCGGAGGCAGCAAAAGAACCTACGAAAACATAACCTCTGTTATTCGCTAATGAACTTACAGAAAGCACACCCATTTTTACTAAGAGGATGATTATCAATGGCACCTGAAAAACAAGACCGAAGATTAGTATCAATTTAAAAACAAAGGAGATATAAAAAGCTATAGAAATTTGTGGAGATAAAGTTTCAGATGCAAAACTCAATAAAAAATTCAATCCATATGGAAGAATGAAGAAGTAACAGAAAAAAGCGCCTATAATAAAACTGAAAGACGATATGATAATAAAAGATGCTAAATATTTCTTTTCCTTTTTGAAAAGACCCGGAGCGCAAAATTTCCATATATGGAAGAGAATTAAAGGTATGCTAAGAAATAAGCCAGAATAGAATGATATTTTAATATGTGATATGAATCCTTCGGTAGGAGATAAAAAGACGAGTTTTTCTTCTCCTATTGGATTTTGAATTAATTCTAATAATTCAGAAGAGAAATAATAAGATGCCAAAAAAAAGATTCCTACTGAAAAAACCAAGATTAAAAGTCTTCTTCTTAGTTCCGCTAGGTGATCTGTCAATGACATTGAACCTGATGTACTCAATCGTTTGAATTCCTATCTAAAAATATAAAATTATGAAGAGTCTAGATTTGATTATTCTTTTTTATCAGAATTAATAGTTTCCTCATTTTTTTTGTTTTTCTTTTGTGTCGGAATGTCAGAATCATCATATTCTTCATCTGTTTCTATATCGATAGAGTTTTCAAAGTCTGAAGTTGCTCTTTTGAAATCTCGCAAAGTTCTACCTATAGTACGTGCAAGATTAGGTAATTTTTTTGGCCCAATTACTAAAAGTGCAACAACTAATATAACAAGCAGTTCGGTCATTCCTATACTTCCAAACAAGTTACTCTCCTTCTGAAACTTTTTGTAATTGAAAAAAGTGAACTAATTTTTATCTTATATTGTTTGAATCTACTACTGAGATATAGAATACACTATAGTAAGTTATTTTTTGTTCTAACATGTTATTTTTTTTATTTTAAATAAACAGGTCGTATTAAGTCAATTTTCACTATTTTTGGATAAAATATAGAAGTTTTCTATGACTGTTAACTCTCATTCGCTTTCTGATAGCGAATTTTTCAAAGTAGCTTGTAAAGAAGTTCATTCTCACTTCAACCGAAATCATAATCTGGCAGGATTTGATTTTGAATCATTAATTCTACCCTTACTTTTTGAAAATCCTATTTTAAAAAAGAAAAATGAAGGTAACTGGATTGTTCCCGAAACTTTCTTACACTCTCGATTTAATCCTCCTTCAAGTTTTGTTGTTGTAGATATTGAAACTACGGGGGGGCGCCCTCCTCAACATAGGATTACTGAACTAGCAGCTCTGAAAGTTAAGAATGGAAAAATTGTGGAAGAGTTTTCCCAATTGGTAAATCCAGACAGGCTAATACCTAGAAATGTTGTTCAACTTACTGGAATTACAGACGAAATGGTTAGCAAACAACCAACTTTAGAAAAAGTTTTGCCGAAATTTCTTGAATTTGTCGGAGATTCTGTTTTTGTAGCTCATAATGCAGATTTTGATTATAGATTTATTCAATATTTCTCACTTGAATATCTTGGTGAAAATTATAATCCTGAAGTTCTTTGCACTTTTAAGTTAGCAAAGAGGATTCTTCCAAACTTCTCTAAGCATAATCTTGGAGAATTAAGTATGATTTTTGGCTACGAAACTTCAAATGTTGTTAGACATAGAGCATTAGATGACGCAAAAGCGACAGCATATATACTTATTAATCTTATTTCTTTTTGTCATTACGCAGGTTTAAGGACAAAACGAGATCTTCTGGTTTTCCAAGAACCCTTGGTAATAGATCCTCCAAAATTTGCAAAAGGAATTTTACTTTCTGCATCTAAGATTGAAGAAACTCCAAAGCTTAAGGGTATTTTTTTGCTAAAAGATGCCGCAGATAAAACAGTTTATTTAAATAAATCTGCAAATATCAAGGAGACTGTTCATGATATTTTCTATCCTAGAAAAAATGGGGCAAAGCGTTTTGTAAAAAAATTATCCTCTGTAACGAAAATAAAAACCATTCCAATTCTAAGTGAATTGACAATGAAGCTTGAAGTATTCCGTTTATCTAGCAAACTTAAAGTTTCAAATCCTTTGCCTATAGTTTCCGGTGGTGGTTTTTTAAAAATCAATATGCAGAAAGAAAAATTTCCTTTAGTTCAGGCATCTACACATTTTTCATATCGTGGAGATTATTTTTATGGTCCTTTTCGTAAGAAAAATCATTTGGATTCGCTACTTTCTTCGGTATATTCAGTCTTTCCTTTATCCATTTTTTCTGCGGATGCAGGAATCATAGAAGAGAAGGATAAAATAGTTCATATTCGAGAAGAATTGCTCCATCGACTGCGTATTGTTTTAGAGAAATCTTTAAACTCAGTTTCACATGAAGAGAATCTAACTTTTTTGCTTTCACTATGGGGGGACAAAATATCTGAATCTAAATTAAGAAAGAGGTATCAACGTTTACTTTTGTTGCTAAATAATTTGTCGGTAAATGGTCCTTCAGTAGAAAGAAAGAACATTTTGATAGTTGAACCTGGTCATAACAGAACCTCTTTTATTTGTTATCTGATTCATGAAGGTTTATTAGTTGATGAAATTATATTTAAAAGAGATGCCATTCCCTTTAATGAATTAGAAAAAAGAATCTGTGATATTTATGATTCTCAAGGTCGTATAAACAAGAATGTCTCAAAAAGAACTTTATTTGAGTCTTCAATAATTGCAGATTGGTTACGAAGAGAAACAATAGAAGGTTTTGTTATGCCTGTTTTATCAGACTTCGTAAAAGAAGAATTTATGCCAAAGTTTTTTACTTCTTTACAAGATCCTTTTTCGTTAGGAAAAAAGATTTCAACTCCATCTTAAAGTAGTACTAAATATACATATTTATTTTCTTGCATTCTCGACAATACATATGTTAGCTTGATTTTTCTCCTGAAATTCATTTTTATTTTAAGTCTTCTTTCCTTGTGGAGAATTCAATGAGGGGTGTCTCGATAATTGGTATTGGCATGACCCCTTTCGGTTCTAGTTCAGAATCAATTATTTCTTTGGCTAGAAATGCATGTGAACTCTCGCTTAAAGATGCAGGTATAGATCAATCACAAATTGACGCATTCTATTTAGGAAATTTTGCTGGAGAATCTTTTTCGGGACAAAATCATCTTGCTCCTTTAATATCTAATGTGATCGGTCTCAATTCGATCCCTTGTACAAGAGTTGAAGGGGCCTGTGCTTCTGGAGGGTTAGCACTTCGTCAGGGAGTTATGGCGATTAGATCTGGAGAAGCGGATATTGTTTTGGTTTGCGGTGTAGAAAAAATGACAATCGTAAACAACCAAACGGTTAATTCCATTCTTTCTTCTGCCGGAGATACTTTTCAGGAACATCCTTTAGAGATTTCTTTTCCCTCGTTATTTGCTTTTATCACACAACGTTACATGCATGAGAATAAAATTTCTCGAAAAGAACTTTCTTCGATTCCTGTAAAAAATCATTTAAATGGGAGTCTTAATGAGAAAGCACATATCAGAAAGAGAATTACGGAAAAAGAAGTTTTAAACGCTCGACAGATTTCAGGACCAATTGGTCTTCTAGATTGTTCTCCTGTGAGTGATGGTTCTGCTGCTATTATTTTATGTTGTTCAAAAATAGCATCCGATTTGAATTCTGAACCTATTTCGATTCTTGCTTCTACTCAATATTCGGATCTCGTTTCATCAATTGAAAAAGAATCTATTGTTAGTTTCGAAGCCACTAGGAAAGCTTCAAATTCTGCATTTGATATTTCTGGATTAGAAAGATCTGATATAGATGTAGTTGAACTTCATGACTGTTTTACCGTTGCAGAACCTATCGCTCTCGAAGATATGGGTTTTTTTAAGAAAGGAGAAGGTTGGAGAGGTGTTTTGGATGGCGTGACCTTTTTGGGAGGAAGTATGCCTGTAAACACGAGTGGAGGATTGAAATCAAAGGGCCACCCTGTAGGTGCAACCGGAATAGCTCAGATTTATGAATTAGTATTACAGCTCAGAAACAGAGCTGGTCAACGTCAGGTACCTGGAGCGAGATACGCTCTTTCTCAAAATATGGGTGGTATAGGAGCTACTAGTACAGTTCATATTCTTGGAAAGATGGAGTGAAAATTATGAGTTTACAGAATTCTATGGAAATATATGTTTGTTCAAGTTGCAAACGATTTCATCCTAAAAAAAATGTTCATTGTTATTATTGTAATTCATCGCTTATTTTGAAGGAAATTTCAAAAATTGGGATATTATATAGTTTTACTCAGGTTCCAAGGAAAATGATTGATAGAATAGAAGATCAATTGCTTGTTTTAGTTGAAATGGATGATAAATTTAAAATTTTAGGTGAACTTCAAAATAATTTTTATGATACAGTTTCAATTGGCATGAAAATGAAGATAGTATCTATAAATGATAGAAAAATAATTTTTGCTCTAGCTGACGAGGAGTAAACAGTTTGTCTTTGCATCAATTACGCTCAAATCTTATATATGTTGGTTGTACTGCAATTGAAAGAAGTCCTCTTGTAAATGAGCTAAATTCAAAAAAAATAAAATCTTTTCTAATAGAAAATCGTAAATTAGATTTAAATATGATTGCCGATTTTAATTTTGTTCTTTTTGGAGTGACAGATGAGGATCAAGCAAACTTAGTGAAAAAGATAGTTCTTTCAGGAAAGATAGTTGTAGTTATCTT
>TARA_B100000686_G_scaffold25368_1_pt1 | contig 33172 bp, 29 predicted proteins | sample TARA_B100000686 | Tara Oceans TARA_B100000686 (sample SAMEA2622733) | marine metagenome | biome: marine biome (ENVO:00000447); feature: marine epipelagic mixed layer (ENVO:xxxxxxxxx); material: "saline water (ENVO:00002010), including plankton (ENVO:xxxxxxxx)" | depth 150 m | reverse complement strand
CATATTAATTGGGGGACTGCAAGGGGGTTTTATGTACTCTATTTCAAGCTTTACACGGTTTCAATTTGTTTTAGTCCTGGTAGCTTTCTTATTTTTTCTAGGATGTGCGTCTGAGGATCTTGCAAAGAAATCTTCTGATGGTTCGAGTTCTGCTTCATCAATGAAATCAAAAATGAGAAGTTCGGAGGGGGGCAGTAGTATGCCTGAGAACGAGCGTGAAGCAAGACGTTCAGATTTCAAGAAAAGACTGGCAAGTTTAGAAGATTCCCCTATTTATTTTGATTTTGATAAGTCTGATATAAGACCAGATATGCGTACAATTCTAGATAAGAATGCTCGTTTTATGATGAGTTACCCAAGCGTCCTTATACAGATTGAAGGACATTGCGATGAAAGGGGAACAGTTGAGTATAATATAGCACTAGGCCATAGACGTTCCCAGGCTACGAAAGATTACTTAATTTCACTTGGTGTAGATGCGTCAAGGATTGATACTGTTAGTTATGGCGAGGAGCGTCCTGCAGACTCTGGACATGATGAATCTGCTTGGTCAAAAAATCGACGTGCGAAGTTTAATGTTATTGGCGGAATACCTGCTGGTTTAAATTAATAATGTTCAATGTTTTATAGTTTAATAAGGACTCCCCAGATTTAGTCTGGGGAGTTTTTTTGTTATGAATTACTCTCTATGTAAACATTTGAAATTGATATTTTTTTTATCTACTCTTTGCTTTCTAACCTCGGGATGCGATGAGCCTGGTTTTCAGCTAAGTGCAATTGATCCTGTAGAAATAAAAATTCCGAACCAAAAAAAACAAAAATATACAAAATCAGCAAAGAGAAAAATAATTTCAAAGAAAAATACAGTTCCTATTGATTCTTCATTGTCAAAATTAATTCTTCCTGACAAAAAACATTCTTTCGATAGTCAAGAAATTTTAGAATTGAAAAAAAACTATAGGGAATTGGTTAAAAAACAAGCAAAACAAAGAAAAAGATTTTCTGAATCTTTAAATTTTTCTCAAAAAGATTTAATTCAATATAAAAAAGAAACAAAAAAAAGAGAAAAAAAACAATTAGATGAAATACTATTACTTAAGAAACAAAACAAAATTTTATTAAGTGAAATAGATGGAATAAAAAAGAAGATAAGTGAAATTTTAGTAGAGAAGAAACAAAAAGAGTCTATGAAATCAAAGACTTCTTTCCTCAAAAAAAGAAAATTAAAAGAACTCTTAGTTGGTCAACCGAAAGATAAACAACTTGGAGCTGTAGGCAATTCACTGATAATTAAGGGTAAATCAAATCTAATTTCAAAAAAAAATAATTTAAAGATTCCAAAATTTCAAAAAAAACTTACTAATGCTGAAATGGATTTTAAAAAGGCACTTAGGTTTTACCAGTATGGAAAGAGTTTAAAGACTTCACGAGTTCTTTTCGAGAGTTTTTTAAATAAATATCCAAATGATATCCTTTCTGATGACGCACAGTTTTGGATAGCAAAGACTTATTATCTTGAAAAAAAATTTGAACAGGCTATTCTGTCTTTTAGTAGATTACAAGTTGATTTTCCAAAAGGGAATATGGTGCCCGATTCTATCTTTTTTGAAGCAATGTCTTATTTGAATTTCGGTGACAAGGCGAGTGCAAAAGAGTTATTATCAAGACTTATAGGGATGTTTCCCAATACCGATGCTTCTAGAAAGGCTCGAAAAAAACTTAAATCTTTTTAGAAGTTCTAGTCTCGGCGATTAATTATGAATGATTACAAAGTCCCTAAAGAAATTTCGGCTAGGGTCAAAAATATCTCAGAGGAAATTTTTAGACATAATTATAATTATTATGTTTTAGATAACCCTGAAATTACGGATGAAGTATATGATCAACTTTTTCGTGAATTGCAACAATTGGAAAAAAAATATCCTAGTCTTTCGCATCAAAATTCACCAACAAAACGTGTAGGTGGTGAACCATTAAAAGGTTTTGATACTTTTAAACACGAACCACCTATGATGAGTTTAGATAATATTTTCAATAAAGATGAACTTATAGATTATGAAGAAAAAATTATACGTTTTTTGAAAAATAAAAATGAAACACAGAATATTAATTATATTGTAGAACCTAAGTTAGATGGAGTTGCTGTTGAGGTTATATACGAAGATGGGGCATTTACATCTGGAGGAACTAGGGGAGATGGTACAAACGGAGAAGATGTAACAGAAAATCTTCGAACAATTCGATCGCTTCCACTTCAATTATTGAGTGGCAAGGACATCCCTGATTATCCAAAATTTCTTTCTATTAGGGGAGAAGTTGTTTTTCCTATATCCTCTTTTCAAGAACTTAATAAAAAAAGACAAGAAGAAGGAAATTCTATCTTTGCAAATCCTAGAAATGCAGCTGCAGGGTCATTAAGGCAACTCCATTCATCCGTAACTTCATCACGGCCTTTAGATATTTTTTTCTACGCTTTAGGGAATTGCGAAGGTTATAATTTTAAGAGTCAGAGAGAAATTTTAGAGGTTTTCCCAAAATGGGGATTGCCTGTCTCCCCATTTTCTTCGATCTGTTTGAGTACAGAAGAAATTTATATTTCATATCAGAAAATTTCAGAAAAACGAATAGATTTTGATTATGAACTGGATGGTATGGTGATAAAAGTTGACTCTTTCTCCTATCAGGAACGTTTAGGAAATACCTCTCGAGCACCACGATGGGCTGTAGCATACAAATTCCCTTCAGAAACTTCGACTACAGTTGTTAAAGATATTATTTTTCAGGTTGGAAGAACTGGTGCTGTTACTCCAGTAGCAATTTTAAATCCTGTGAAAATAGGGGGTGTCGAAGTTTCTCGTGCAACTTTACATAATCAGGAAGAAATTTTTAGAAAAGATATTTTTGTTGGAGATACTGTTAACATCGAGAGAGCTGGAGATGTGATTCCAAAAATTTCTTCAGTGATTAATTCTAAAAGACCAAAGAATGCTTTTAGGAAGAGTTTTCCTGAAAATTGTCCTATTTGTGAAACACCTCTTTATAAAAATAAGAAAGAGGCAGTAATAAGATGTCCTAATTATGCATGTCCAGCTGTAGTTTGTGAAAGAATAAAACATTTTGCGTCTAATACTGCAATGGATATTGATGGTCTTGGCGAAAAGATGATTAAGAAATTAGTAAAATCAAAATATGTGAATGAGCCTGCTGACCTTTATAGATTAAGGTTTGAAAAACTTCTTTTATTAGATCGTATGGGAAACAAATCAGCAAAAAATTTAATTGATTCTATAGAAAAATCAAAAACAACTACACTTGATCGTTTTATTTATTCACTAGGAATTAGATTTGTTGGAGAAAGAGTTTCTAAAATTATTGCATTAAATTTTAAAACTATTGATGAGATTATAAATGTAAAAAGAGAGTCTTTGATTAAGATTGATGAAATAGGAGAAATTGTTGCAGAAAGTATAGTTGATTTTTTTTCAACATCTGATTCTTTAAAGTACGTTGAAAATTTAATAGAAGTTGGAATATCTTTTGACATTGTTCTCAATGATAAAGATTATAGAGACAATAATCGATTTTTAAATAGATCATTTGTTATTACGGGGACCTTAAAGAAATTAAAGAGATCAGAGGCAAAAAAAATAATTGAAGAATTGGGAGGACGACTGGTTGGTTCTGTCTCAAGTAAAACAGATTACCTGGTTTTAGGGGATGATCCCGGAAAAAAATACGATGACGCTCTAAAGTTAGGTGTAGAAATTTTGGATGAGGACAAGTTTGAAAATCTTCTTTCGACCATTTAATTTTTAAAAAATAGGTGTAATTTTGTCAAAAATAAAAAAAGTGGTTTTTCCAGTTGCAGGACTTGGCTCACGTTTTCTTCCGGCCACAAAGATTATTCCTAAAGAAATGCTGCCTATAGTTGATGTTCCGCAAATCCAACTAGCTTTGGAGGAAGCTGTTTCTTCTGGAGTCGAGGAAGCTATTTTCATTACTTCTCGAGGGAAAGAATCCATAGTTGATCATTTTGATATTGCTTATGAATTGAAAGATCGATTAATGAAGAGTAATCAAGATGAAATTTTATCATCTTTAGAGGAACTAACTCAGAAAATACGGATAGTTTCTGTTCGACAAGAACATCCATTAGGCTTAGGGCACGCGTTATTATGTGCAGAAGAGTTGATAGGGGAAGAATCTTTTGCTGTCGTTTTAAGCGATGATTTAATTCGGAGTGAAGTTCCTGTAATTAAACAAATGATTGATGTTTCTGTTTCTTTAGACCATGCTCCTGTAATTGCGATTATGAAAGTGTCTGGTTCTGATATTAGTAAATACGGAGTAATTAAAGGAAAGGAAACAATTTTAAAAGAAAAGACTCTATTGGTTATTGAGGATGTTGTAGAAAAGCCTAAATTTGAGGAAGCTCCCTCAAATTTGGCGATTATAGGTCGATATATTTTAAATTCTGAAATTTTTAAATACATTAATAAAGTAAATCCTGATTCTAAAGGGGAAATTCAACTTACAGATGCAATCAAAATGATGCTAGATTCAAAACAAGTGTACGGATATGAATTCGAGGGGAAAAGATATGATGCAGGAAGTAAAATTGGATTCATAAAAGCAAATATAGAGTATGGCCTTTCAAGAAAAGATATTGGGGAAGAACTTCGTGAATATTTGAAAGATTTAAATTTCTAACCTGAAATTTTAGGATTTTTAGATATTTTCAGAAAAACTGTTTTTGGTTAAAATTAGCACCTTTTTAATTTTTTCATTCTTTTCTTTATTGGATTTCAAGATTGGATATTATATTTTTTACTCGTGTTCTGATTTTTTTTCTTCTTTTGTTTCTATCTGCATGTTTTTCTGGGACTGAAGCTTCTTTTTTCTCTCTGTCTAAAAGCCAAGTTGAAAAATTAAAAATTTCTGGTGTTACGGGCATAAAAATTGCTACTTTACTCGAAGAACCTAGAAGATTAATAACATCTATTTTAGTTTGCAATGAAATTGTAAATATAGCTGCTTCATCATTATTTACAGGAACAATTATCTTGTATTTTGGTGTTGGATATGAATGGCTAATTCTTTGTCTACTTGTCCCTTCCTTAATGATCTTTGGTGAAATTACTCCAAAATCTTTTGCAGCAAGATATCCGGAACAAACTGCACGTTTTCTTGTTTTTCCAGTTTCTTTTTTTGCTTTAATAATCTCGCCTTTAAGAAATCTTTTTCTTTTCTTTGCAAATCTTTTTCTTTCTCTTTTTGGTTTTAAATCGACAGTAAAAGAAAATATATTGAATGAGAGTGAGTTTTTAAATTTAGTAGATATAGGAGTTTCTGAGGGCGAAGTTGAAGAAAGCGAAAAAAAAATAATTGAAAATGTATTTTCATTCCATGATAAAAAAATTGAAACAATTCTTGTTTCAAAAAGTGAAATGTTGTTTTGGAATGTTGGTATCAGTTTTGAACAAGCTATAAAGCTTGTTAAGGAAGTCTCATTTTCTCGAATCCCGATCTTTAACCCTGAAGAATCAGAAATTATTGGAATTCTCTACATTAAAGATTTTCTTAGATCTCTCTCAACAATGAAAGATATAACTGGGAGAGAGTTACTTCCAAATACGCTTCGTGAACCTTTGTTTATTTCTATTGATACTAAGCTTGATGTTTTATTTCACATGTTTCGAAGAAGAAGGATTCATATAGCTATAGTTTTAGACGAATCTCGCAAAGTTGTTGGTATGGTAACCATGACGGATCTTTTAGAAGAAATTTTTGGAGAAATTAGACAGGAACAAGTTAAAGAATAACATAGGTAAAATAAAGAATCTTTCTCTTTATTAGAAAGAATGAATTGGAAATTACTACATTACTTATAATATGTTTTTTGCTTTTATGTTTCGAAGCTTTGTTTTCAGGTTCTGAAATCGCTCTTATTTCTGCAGACAGAGTATATTTAAAAGCGAAAGCATCTTCAGGAAATTACGGTTGTAAAGTTGCACTGAAATTACTTGAAAAACCTGAATGGTTAATGGGAACTATTCTCATTTGTCATAATTTATGTTTTGTAGCAAACGTTTCTATAATGACATTGCATGGCATTGAATTTTTTGGAGAAAAGTATGGAGAAATAATTTCTTTTTTAATCATAGTCCCCATTCTAATTATTTTTGGGGAAGTTATACCGAAAAGTTTTTGTAGAGAAAGAGCTAATATTGTTGCTCCTCCTCTTGCTTCAATGGTTTGGTTCATAAGAACGGCCTTATTTCCGATTATCTGGCTTGTAAGTATTTTAATTAATTTTCTTATCCGTGTTTTGGGAGGGGGAAATTATCCTGACGCTTCTATTGTTAGTAGAAGAGAACTTGAATTAATGATTGATGACCAGGGAAGAAGCGATGTTCGGGAAGTAGAAAAACAAATGATTCGCAAGATTTTTTCGTTTCGGGATCTGAACGTTAGCAATGTTATGGTTCCAATGATTGAAGTTAGTGTAGTTAGTTTTGATGGAAAAGTTCAAGATGTGATAGACAGAATTTATAAAGATGGCCATTCAAGAATTCTTATATATAGAGAAAATACTCAAAACATCATTGGAATTGTTCATGCAAAAGATCTGATTTCTTCTGCTCCCAAATCAACTGAACTGATAATTGAAAACTCTAGTTTAATTAGGTCAGTATATTTTGTACCTGAAACTAAATCTGCTAAAGACTTACTATATGAAATGACTAGTGAAAGAAATAAATTAGCGGTGGTTGTAGATGAGTATGGAGCTTGTACCGGTATAGTAACTCTTGAAGATTTAGTTGAAGAAGTAGTTGGAGAAATAAGCGATGAATATGATTGGGATGAAAACAGGAAATATTCAAAAATAGGAAATAAAGATTATATTATTGATGCAAGAATTGAAATAGAGATTGTGAGAGAGCAGTTGCTCGTTCCTATACCTGAAGGAGATTATGAAACATTGTCAGGTTTCTTGCTTCAGGAATTTGCAAGAATTCCAAAAGAAGGTGAAAATTTAAAATTAGAAGATTGGGAAATAATCATAGATTCTGTTTCTGATAGACAAATAGAATTTGTTCGTTTTAAACAAATTGTAAATGAAGATATAGCCAATTAAAATTTCAGCAAGAATTGGGTACTATTACCCCGGTTAGTTTTGAAAGTTTAATTAGTGTTTTCCATTGGGATTTTTCATAAGGGATACCATTTTTCTCTGCATCTAATTTAGCAATAGCTTCTCTCTCACCAGGCAAAAGCATCTCTCTCCCACCACTTTTTTTTATGTCTCTTATAGATGAAATTAATTTTTCTAAACTTTCTTCTTGTTCATAGAACTGGTCTATTCTCCAAGCCTCAAAAGTTTGACTGACTCTGCTTAGAGGAGTTTCTCTCATTGTAGGTATTCTTTTGACAGAGCCACCTCCAATCACATTGTCTAAGTCAACTAACATACAAAGACCAGAGCCTTTATATCCAAATTGTTTTCCTCCAAGAGGTCTGACGGAACCTTTTTTCAAAATATCAAAAGGAACTACGCCGGAAAGGGGTTCTCCTTCTTCGCTCACAAAGTAGTCTTCTGGAATAGGTTGTGAAGATTTTGATGCACGAATTGCAGGACTTACAGCTCTTTGTGTTGTTGCCATATCAATTACAATTGGAAATTTATCTCCAGGTACCCCCCAAGCTATCGGATTGGTGCCAAGGCGAATTTTTTCGCCTCCAAAAGGTTTCATCCATGCTCCAGAGGTACATGTGGATCGAGCAGCAAAACCCCTTGAAATAAGTTCTTCTACATATATACATGCGGCTCCGTAATGGTTCGTGTTATTTACGAAAACTCTCCCAATACCATATTGTTCAGCTAAATCACCTACTAGTTGAGTTGCCTGCTTTGCAGCAACTGGACCTATACCCCCATTGCCATCGATTGTTGCGCTAGCCCATCCCTCTTTGAGTTTCAAAATAGTATCTATATCCGGACTAATTGCCTTGGCACTCACTCTTTCGTAAAGTTCTGTAAGTCCAGTTCCTCCAGCAACTCCATGACTAGAAATTCCCCGTAGATCGGCACCAACTAAAATTTCAGATGTTGTTTTGGCATTTTCTTTTTTCACACCAAGAAACTCTATGACTTCTACTGAAAAATCAAATAAATCTTTTTCTTTTATTCTTCGAAGATTTTCTCTATTCATATGGGCCATTATTCCTTTGTGAAAATTAAATTTATTTTCAAACTTTCAGGTAATTTTACATCTACAAAGATATCTCCTCCTAAAAGGTTTGTAATTGTTTCAATTCTATAGGCAAAAATTTTTGAAATATTATTTTCAGAAATTTTTGAATCTTTATTTGAAAACTCGAAATCAGACAAATTATCATAAATTTTAATTTCCACAGGATGTGTAACTGTAGAGATCAATAATTCTTTTTTAGAATCAAAAACTTCTATTAATATTGTTCCTTTTTTTTCTAGTAAAGATTCAGAAAAATTGAGCAAATCATCAATTAAAATATTAAAACGATTTTCATCAATTACATAAAAAACTGGATCTAAAGGGAACTTGGGAAGAATTCTTGGTCCTTTTGAATTTTTTATATGTTTACTTATATGTTCAGTTAACATATTAATTATATCAATTTTTTTTGGATATAATTGAATGTTCTCAGATTGCAAGAGGGCAATATCTTTTAAATTTTGGATTATTGAATCTAAATTTGAGATTGTGTTAGATAATACCTGTAATTTTTCTCGCTTTTTCCAAGGGTCAGTTTCTATTTTTATAGTATTGCTTGTTTCCAATAATAATTTTGAAGAAAACTCGATTTCTTGCAAAACAAACTGAATAAAAGATTTATTTTTTCCGTGGGTAAAGTTTTCTTTTTTTTCTTTCATAATTTTTCTCGATATTTCATTATCGATTTATAGATAATTTCCCCTGTTTTTTCAGTCATGTTATTTATAGATCCAAGAGAATGAATACTATGCCATTGTAATTCAGTTGCGTCTGTTCCTGCCTGAAGATCTCCGCCGACTGGAGTACATAGATAATCTATTAAAACATAATGAAATTGTACTCTATTAATGGAATCTTTGATTATTCGATCTAAAACAGCACATTGTTGTATTATTTTAATTTTTAATCCAGTTTCTTCTCTAACTTCTCTATGGCAAGCATCTTCTAAAGGTTCCCCTAGTTCAACACCTCCACCAGGAATACTCCAATTTCCTATTGAAGGAGGGGTTCCTCTTTTAATTAACAAAACTTCATCTTTTTTAGTGATAATTGCTCCGACACCGACGATAGGATGTATAGGAAACTCTCTCCCCAAAATTTTCTCCTTAATTTTTAAATAAATGTTTCGGGGTTTCCTTCCAAAAGTTTTTCAATTCTTTGGATTCTATTTTTAAAAGTAAATTCTTTTTCAACTCTAACTCTTCCTGCTTCGGCAATTTTTTTTGCTTCTTCAGGGTTTTGAAAAATATCTATAACCGTTCTAGCGATCTTTTCTATATCTGCATATTTTACAAGGAATCCGGTTTTACCATCTAATACTATTTCTGGTGTGCCACCATCATTACATCCAATCGCAGGTTTACTAAAAAACATTGCTTCCATATAAACACTAGACCAACCTTCGGCATTGCTAGGTTGAAGAAAAATGTCACAATTATGATAGTATTCGTGTAATTCTTGAGTGCTTTTGTTCCCTTCGAATATAACCGAATCCTCGACGCCTACTTCTCTCGATAGTTTTTCTAATCTTTCTCTATCGTTGCCATCTCCTACTATAAAGTATTGGCAGTTTTTGAATTGTTTCTGTATTTTGGGTAGTGCACAAATAACATGATCTAGTCCTTTATATTTTTCTGATGCGTCTAATCTACAAACGGTTAATAAATTTTTCTCTTTTTTGGTGTTTTCTTGAGTTTTTAGTTTTTCACGTGATTTCCAGAAGATAGGATCAATTGCTGGAGGTATAACCACAAATCTTTTCTTGTTAATTTTATTGATTTTTTCAGCTTTATCTGCAGTGAATTGACAAACTGAGACTATATTCTTTGCTTTTTTGAAACTATGTTTTTTAAAAAACGAAAACTTTTTCCAAGCATCTATCCCGTAAATTTCAACCCAATAATCAAGGCTAGGGTTAATTTTTTGCATTAGAAAACCAACAGGGCAAAGATTAACGTGATTGATATATACCCCAGTTGCTTGTTTTGAAATTTTGATTGCTGACGAAATGAGAGATATTTTTTTCTTTCCAAATCCAATAAATTCAAAACTTATATCTTCAACCTGAATTTCGTTTTTTCCTTCTACATCATTTAAACTGAAGATTAGGAATTCTTTTTTTTGTTTTTTTGCGTGGTAAGCAATTGAAGAGGCAGTATGTCTTCCTATTCTTTGAATTCCGCCAGAACCATTTAGTTGGGTGAAAATCCCAAGTATCATCCAAAACTCCTAGTTTAAATTAGTTATTAAATACTATTGATAGCTTTTGTTAATTTTTCTTTAAAATGTTTAAAAGTGTAATTTTCATGAATTTTTTTTCTGCCAGCATTGCCCATTTTTTTGCATAAATCTTCATCTTTAAGTAGAGTTTTCAAACGGGAGGATAACATTTTGATATCTCCGTATTTAATAAGGAACCCAGTTTTACCTTCTGAAACTATTTCCGGAGTTCCTCCACTATTACATGCTACAATTGGTTTTCCCCATGACATGGCTTCTACATAAACTAAGCTGAGTCCTTCATCTCTACTTGGCATTACAAAAATATCGCACAAATTATAAAAAGTATTGAGTTCATCGCCAACTTTCCCGGTGAAAACGACATTTTCTTCCACTCCCATTTCAGCAGCAAGTTTTTTTAATCTAGGCATATCATCACCTTCGCCAATGATATAATAATATGTGTTTGGAATTGCTTTTAAAATTATTGGAAGAGACTGAATCACTAAATCCATCCCCTTGTATTGCTCTAAAGAAGACATTCTGCCGACTGTAAGTAAAATTTTCTTAGAAGAATTTACATGCACGGATGAGTCTATGCCTTGTATGGTATTTACTACTTCATCTGGTAATGAAGAAGGAATTATGAAAAAATTTGCGTTTGGTATTTTTTGAATCATTGCTGCTTTTTTTGCAGTGTGATCACAAACAGATGTAATACCATTTGCGTTTTTCATTCCTATTCTTTTTAAGATAGAAAGTTTTTCCCAAACGTCTATTCCGTAGATCGCTACAAAGTATTTAAGTTTAGGATTAAAAATTTTTAATATAATTCCTATTGGAGACATATTGGCGTGAGCAATGTATGCAAAGTTTGTTTTTGATATGTTCTTGAGACAATTTGAAACAAAGATGGTTTTATTCTTCCCAAAGCCTTGAATTTTAAAAGTTTGATTTTCTGCGTTAATTTCATGTGTTCCCTTGGGATCATTAAGACTTAGAAATTTGTAAGGTTTGTTTTTTGCATTAGCTATAGATGATAATGTTGCGCAGGCGTGTTTATTCACTCTTTGGATACCCCCAGAACCTAACAATTCACCAAAAATACCCAGAAACATGATTAATTTACCTCAGGAAAAACTTATCTTTATTTAAATTGAATTTAACCAATTCCAAACTTTTTCTAGACCTTGGTCGATAGTTATTTGAGGGGAATATCCAAGATCATTTATTTTGGAAATGTCTGCTAACCATTTTTCGGGGTCCCCTTTTCTAACTTTTCCCGTATATTTGAGTTGTGGAGATAGTCCCATTACTGAAGAAATTTTAATAGCAAGTTCTTTGGTAGTGATCATTTCAGCAGATCCTACGTTATACACTTCTCCATCAAAATTACTATTACAACTAACTGACAGTAATGCATTTATAACATCTTCTACGAAAACAAAATCCCTTGCCTGACTACCATCTCCTATAATTTCCAATTCATTAGGGTTTTTTTTAAGTTTTTTGAAAAAATCATAAATCACTTGTTTCTTTTGTCTAGGTCCATATACGGAGAAGAAACGTAAGGACGAGGTCTTTAATCCATGCAATCTTGAATATAGACAAACATACTGTTCTGCTGTTAGTTTGCTGAGTCCGTAAGGAGAAATAGGTTTTGGCAAACGTAGTTCGCTAATTGGCAGAGATCCAGGTTCCCCATATACTGCAGCAGAGGATACATATACGAGAGAAATAGAGTTAGAAAAGTGTCTTATTGCTTCTAAAATTCTAAGAGTTGGGAGCACATTATTTTTTAAATCACTGAATGGATCATCAATAGAAGGTGGTACGTAACTTTCATTAGCAAGATGGAAAACATAAGTAAACTTTTCAGTACTTTTCAAGAGTTCTGTAAAAATATTTTCTACAGGAGAATCAATAAATTTAATTTTTTTAATTACTTTAGAAAGATTTTTTTTTGAACTATTTCTAAGATCATCGATAACAGTAATTTTAGCATTTAGATCAACTAGTTTTTCAACTAAGTGGCTTCCGATAAATCCTGCTCCACCTGTTACGATGATATTAGAAGTACTGAAATCTTTTAGGTCTATTTTTTGTTTTTTGTTTTGCATTAAGTCAACCTCTTCAGAGACAGATAAGTCTAGTTAATATTTTAACTAATTTAGCAGTATACGTGTTAATGAATTTTTAATTTTTAATTTTTAAAACCCTATTAAACCGTTACGTATTAATATACAATTTTTTATCCCTAACCAATTCTAAGAAATGGAAGAATAAAAATGCAATCGGTGTCAAAAATACTAGTTACTGGAGGTGCAGGATTTATAGGAGCGCATTTATGTAAACTTCTATTAAAAGAAAACATCATGGTTAAGGTTTTGGATAATTTGGAGCCACAAGTCCATGGGCAAACTAATATTCCCAAAAATTTACCTGATGGTGTCGAGTTTATTCTAGGAGATATTACTGATAAGCGAAAAATAGAAGAATCCCTCGAAGATGTAGATGCAGTCATACATCTTGCTTCTCTTGTAGGAATAGGGCAGTCACAATATCAAATAGATAGATATACTAAAACCAATATTTTAGGCACGGCTATCCTCTTGGATGCTATAGAGAAGAGAAGAAAGCAAATTAAGAAATTAATTTTGGCTAGTTCAATGAGTGTTTATGGAGAAGGTCTTTCAATTTCTCCGACAAGTGGGGAAAAAATACAAACTACAATAAGGAATGAGAAAACGTTATTAAAAGGAAATTTTTTTAACTATAATCCGCATAATCAAGAGATTTTAGAACCCGCCCCTACTCCCGAGTCTTATCCATCACTATCAAATAATATTTATGCTCTTAATAAGAAGCATCAAGAGGAATACTGTTTGAATTTTGGGAAAATTTTTCAGATTCCAACAGTTGTTTGTCGTTTTTTCACCGTTTATGGAAAAGGTCAAAGTTTATTAAACCCCTATACTGGGGTTGCTTCGATTTTTATTAGTCAAATAAAAAATGGACAAAGTCCGATGATTTATGAAGATGGACTTCAAACAAGAGATTTTATAAATGTCCTAGATGTTGTTAATGCAATTTTACTTTTACTTAAAAAAAATGACATTGATGGTGAAATATTTAATATTGGAAGTGGCGAAACAACAACAATTTTAGATTTATCTCGACTGTTGATTAAAATTTCAGGAACTGAACTTAAACCAAAAGTCACTGGGAAATTTAGAGTTGGAGATATAAGGCATTGCTTCTCTGATTCTACTAAAATTTCAAAATTAGGGTTTAAATGTAATGTAACTCTTCAAGATGGACTAGAAGAACTTTATAAGTGGTCTAAAGAAGAAGAAAATGAAGATAAGTCTTTAATTGCAAATCAGGAATTGGAAGAAAGAGAACTGCTTAGAGGATAAATTTATATAGAATCATATTCGAGAAAGCCTACTTATATCTTTTTCTATCATCTCTTTTACTAAAGTTTTGAGAGTATGTTTTGGTTTCCAACCTAGCTTTTCCCTCGCCTTGCTAGAATCTCCTTGAAGCAGATTAACTTCTGCTGGACGAAAAAACTTTTTGTCTGTTGTAATAATTGTTTTTTTGTCTTCAGAAAAACAATTGTCTTTTTCCCAAAAGAAATTAATATTTTGAGATTCTAATGCTAGATTTATAAAATCTTTAATAGAGTATACCTCTCCAGTTGCCAAGACATAATCGTCTGGTTTTTCGTGGTTCATCATTAATTGCATACCCTCGACGAAATCTTCTGCGTGACCCCAATCTCTTTTAGCCTCCAAGTTTCCGAGAACAATTGGTTCGTGATTAATCAACCATGAGGCTATTCCTTTTGATATTTTTCTTGTTACAAACTCTTCTCCTCTATGAGGAGATTCATGATTGAATAGAATTCCACAACAAGCAAACATATCGTATGATTCTCTATAATTTACGGTTATATTATGACCAAACACTTTTGCACACGCATAAGGAGATCTTGGCCAAAATTTCGTTTTCTCATTTTGAGGAACTTCTTGTACGTTTCCGAATTGTTCAGATGATGAAGCTTGATAAAATTTAATTTTAGGATTTACTTGTTTTATGGCTTCTAAACATCTTAAGACCCCCATAGCGTCTATAAGTGTTGTTAATTCAGGTTGTTCAAAAGACAAAGCTACGAAAGATTGTGCAGCAAGATTATAAACATAATCAGGTTCTACTTTTTCCATGGCTCTCCTTATATTGGCATGATCTAAAAGATCTAATTCTACGAATTCTATATCTTTTGTAATTCCCATCTCGTCTAATCGCCAGTATCTTATAGTGGTACTTCTTCTCTGGCCACCGAATACCTTAATTCCCTTTTCTAAAAGAGACTTGGCTAGGTATGCACCATCCTGACCGGTAATTCCAGTTATTAATGCTTTTTGCATTTACACTCCTAGGATTAATTTATTCTTTAATCTAGTATTACAAGCAATGTAGAATATTAAATTTTCTTAACTCCTAGGTTGTTTTATATCAATAGTGAATTATTTTCTAGTGAATTTGTTCCTATTTTATTTTATTTAATATAGGAGAATAGCTTGGCACCAGCGATAATTTTTGCGCTTTTTTCATTATTTTCTCTTGGGTGTAGTGATTTTTTATATAAACTGTCTCACAAGTGGGATGTCAAACCTTCAACGTTTATGCTATTTCAAAATTTTTCCTTTTTACCTGCTGCTTTTGCTGTAGCTTTTTTTAGAGAAGAACTTATCTGGAATGATTTTTTAATATTAGGTTTTATGAATGGTTTCATGGCTTTTTTAGCATTTCTTTTTGTTTTGTTTTCTCTAAAAAAAACAGGAGCAATTTCAGTAGTAACCATTATAAGACTTAATTTTATTATTACCTCAATATTAGCAATAACGTTTTTAAATGAGCATTTAACTATTTATAAAGCACTTGCAATTTTCTTGTGTGTTATTTCAATTTTAAGTATTGGATTCAATAGGTTTATTCTTCATGATGAAAAGATATCTTTTTTTTATGCATTTCTATCTATGTTTTTATTTGGTTTAATAGGATTCTTTATTAAATTAAGCCTTCTCTTCGGTGCATTTCCTTCGGGAATGATAGCTGCTCAAACTTTTGGAGTTTTCACACTAACTGTTCCGTATGTCTTAATACGTCGTGAAAAACTTCCTAAGAAGAAGCTATCACTTATCATCCCATTTATTTGTGGAATATTGACTTTTGCTAGTTATCTTTCACTTTCATTTGCGTTGGTGTATGGTGAAGCTATCGTAGTAACACCAATAGCTCAATTGAGTTTTGTGTTCACAGGGCTTTTGTCTATCCTTTTTTTTAGAGAACGACTGACTCTTAAAAAAGGTCTGGGAATTTTATTCGCTATTCTTGCAGTTTTTATTCTTTCCTTTTGAAATTAGAAAGGTTTCCTTTGTTAGATTTGATACATCCGAATTTTTTAGCTCTTATTTCTGCAATGTTATTATCTGTAGCGCAGAGTTTCTATAGACAAGCCGTTCGTTTTTTAAGACCAGAAGAAGTAACTATTGCTGCAAATTTTGTTGTTGGCAGTCTTGCCTTTGCGGTTTACTTATTAGAAGGGAGATATTTTGAATTATCTTTAGAAGGTGTTCTTTTTTTTACATTATCTGGTTTTTTTGCCCAGTTTGTTGCGCGACATTTTAATAATATTTCGTATTTCAACATTGGACTTGCGAGAACTCAAACTCTTTATCAAACAGCACCTATTTGGTCGTCGATGGTAGCTATCATATTCATTGGAGAAAAACTTAATTCTTCTATTGCTATTGGAACAATACTTGTTGTTTTAGGTGGTATGATTTTAGTTTATGAAGCGAGAAGTAAAAATAAAGTTGCTAAATTGTTTTTTTATTTTCTTCCGGTGATAAGTGCAATGTTTTTTTCTTTTTCCCCTACTTTTAGAAAGTTAGCCTTTGACTCTATCCCTTGTGCTTCTCTAGGACTTGCAATTGCGTCATGTGCTGCGGTTGTTCTTCAATGTTTTATTTCACTTTTTTTGAGTAAAAAGAAAGAAAACTTCATAAGTTTTTCTTGGAATAAGAAAGCAATAACTACAATGTTGTTTGCAGGTTTGTTTAATGTAATGACGGGATTGACTTTTTGGACTGCAATTAAGAATGGTGATATTGTTGAAGTAGTTCCTATTAGAAGACTTTCTTTGGTTTTTGTGATTCTCGTTTCATGGTTTTTCTTTAAGAAAATTGAACGTCTGTCTTTCCAGGTAATATTAGGTGGTATCATTTCAATTGTTGGTGCTCTTTTCGTTAGTATGGGAAGTTAAATTAATTTTCCTACAGAAAAATAAAAGTAACGATTATCGTAAAATGTTTGAATTGTTTTTGTCTATTTCCTATAATCATTGTGTTTAGTTAGTTTCCATCCTGGAGATTTTATGAAGATCTTAAAAATGATTCCTGAAAAATGTACAGGTTGTATGCGATGTGAATTGGCATGTTCTTATGAACAAACAGGAACATTCAGACCTTCTAAATCGGTAATTAGAGTGTCTGCATTTGAAAATCATACAAGTTATGCTCCATACACCTGTCCACAATGTGATGAGGCATGGTGTATGACTGCCTGTCCTATAGAGGCAATTTCTATATCTTCTCCTGGAGCTAAAGAAATAAAGGATGATTTGTGTGTAGGTTGCAAACTTTGCACGATTGCCTGCCCTTATGGAACTATTTTCTTCGATCCAGAAACTCATAAGGCATTTAAATGTGATTTATGTGGTGGGAATCCTGCTTGTCAAACAGTTTGTCCTACGGGTGCTATTGAATATGTAGAGATTGATAAAAATTTAGATTGGATTGGAAGCTTTGCAAACGAACGTTCAAGAGGTCCTAGTGGTCCTCTTTCTTTAGAGGTAGGTTAATCATGGTTCGACACGTTATCGTTGGTGGTGGAACCGCTGGCTGGAATGCAATTACAACTTTAAGGGAATCGGATCTTGGCAATTCAAGTATTGTACTTGTCTCTAACGAGTCTCCTTATTCGAGAATGGTTTTACCATATTATCTTTCTAAGGAAATCGGAGAATCTCATGTTTTTACAGCATCAAAGACAAGGTTAGAAGATTTAAATATTGAATTAAAACTAGGGAAGGAAGTTAAAGGATTAGACACAAAAAATAACAAGATTATTTTAGAAAATGAAGAAGAAGTTGATTATGACAATCTTTTAATTGCAACAGGATCCTCTCCTGTTAAACCCGCAATTCCAGGTTCAGACGGTAAAAATATATATAGCTTTTGGACTTTGTCTCAAGCCAGAGCTGTAACAGGTAAGATTAAAAAAAATACACGTGTAACTATGATTGGAGCTGGTTTTATTTCTTTTACTATTCTTAATGCCCTGATTAGTAGAGGTGTAGATTTGACTATAGTCGAGGTAGAGAAACGTATTTTGCCGAGAATGTTAGATGATGTGGGTGCGAACATAGTCAATAATTGGTTGGTGTCAAAAGGGATAGATGTAAAGACAGACTGTAGAGTTTCTTCAATAGATGATTTTGAAAACGAAAAAATTATAAATTTTGACGATGACACGGAATTAAAAACTGATTTAGTTATTATGGCTACGGGAATAAAGCCTAATATTGATTGGCTTGCAAATTCTGATGTTATCTTAGATGACGGTATTCCTATTGATCATTTTTGTCGTACGAATATTGCTAATGTATACGCAGCTGGAGACGTTGCAAAAGGTGTAGATATTGTGACAGGTGAAAGAGCGGTTCACGCTATTGAGCCTACCGCAGTGCAGCATGGAAGGATTGCTGGATCAAATATGTTAGGAAAAGAAATACAATATAAAGGAAGTCTGTTAATGAATATTTTAGATGTTTTTGGTTTAGAGATAGCTAGTTTTGGATCTTGGAGTGAGGAGGGTTCTGATAAAATAATAAAGGAAAATTCTGTCAGGCCATCTTATAGAAAAATGGTTTTCGATCATGGGCATATGATAGGAGCTATTGCAATTGGTTTGGGTGATGATATATGGCACACCAACGACATTGGAATGCTGAAAGGGTTAATTTACACAAAGAGCGATCTTGTTGAATGGAAAGAACATATAAGAAGGAATCCATTTGATATTAAACGTGCTTTTTTAGCGTCTGGTTCTGTAGGAAAACTGTTGCCTGAAACTTTGGTAGGTAGTCCCTCGATTCCTGAAAAAAGTATTTCAATCTCATCTTAAAAAAAAGGATTTAGTTTTGTCGAATTCACCTTTTTCTTATGCGGGAAACATTTTGAGAGTAGATCTTTCATCCGGCTTAATTTCTAAAGAAGAGTTCAGTGAGGCCGACCGTCGTAAGTGGATTGGAGGTGCGGGTCTTGGGGCAAAAATTTTATGGGAGGAAGTTCCAAGCGAAGTTAATTGGGATGATCCGGATAACAGACTTGTCTTAGCAACAGGACCTTTAGCAGGATTGCCTGTATGGGGAACCGGTGGCTTAACGGTTGTTACGCGAGGTGCAATGACAAATGGATCTACTAATACTCAAGCAAATGGTTTCTTTGGCGCAAATATAAAGTATTGTGGTTACGATGCAGTAATTTTTCAGGGTCAGTCAGAAGAGTGGGTTTATTTACATATACATGAAGACGGTGTTGATATTAAAAGTGCAAAGAATCTTATTGGCAAGGATACCTGGGAGACTCAAGAAACACTCGAAAAAGAGTTGAATTTAAATGGACACAATTTAAGTGTATATAGCATAGGTCCCGCGGGTGAAAATTTAGTTCGTTTCGCTGCAATACAAGGAGATTATGGGCATGTAGCTAGTAAGAATGGTTGTGGCGCCGTGATGGGAAAGAAAAAAGTAAAAGCGGTTGCAATAGAAAGAGGAAAAAAGGGCATTAAGGTCGCTTTTCCACAAGCTCTTTTTTCTTGTTCGGAGGAGATGGCGCATAGTTTACAAAATGATCCTTCCACTAAATCTTTATATGAATATGGTACTTTAGGTGGTGTCCGTAATATGGTTGGAATGGGTGCACTACCCATAAAGAATTATACAACAAATGTTTGGCCAGATGGTGTAGATACAGATATATGGGAAGCAAAAGGATTGAGGGAAGGATTTGACCACCGTGGGCATCAGTGTAATTCATGTGGAATGAAACACTGTCATATGCAAGTAATTTCATCTGGTCGTTACAAAGGACAGGTCGTTGATGAGCCAGAATATGAAGGGTGGTCTGGAGCAGGATGGGCTATTGGAGCAACGGATCCTCAAGAAGTGACTTGGTTAAATACTCAGCTTGATCGAGCTTGTGTTGATGTGAATGAATTTGGCTGGCTTTGTGGATGGGTCATGGAATGTCAGGAAAAAGGTTTTATAAGCGAAGAGCAATTAGGTTTTCATCTAGAATGGGGTGACGTATCTGGAGCGGCCCGCTTACTAGAATTAATTTCAACAAGAGAGGGTTTTGGAGATCTCCTCGCCGAAGGCGTGAAAAGAGCTTCTGAAGAAATAGGTGGAGAAGCAGCGAACTGTGCTATTTATACAATGGCGGGTAATTCTCCAAGAGGACATGATCATCGCTCTAGATGGGAAGAACTGCTTGATACTTGTACCGGAAGTGGGGGAACTATGGATACGGCGCCACCAGTTTTTCCTACCGAACTTGGTCTTCCTGCCAGTATACGTCCCCAGGATCCAAAGGCTGTTTCAAAACAGGTAGGAGCATTAAGGGGAAGACGTCATTTTGAAGACTCTTTAGGGGCGTGTGTTTTTACTACCAGGGTTCCTTTGGAAATGTTGTGTCGTTCGCTTGAATCAGCAACCGGATGGGATATTCGTATTGATGAAGCAATGCTTGCTGGAAGAAGAACAGCTGCACTCATGAGAGCTTTTAATTTACGTTGTGGAATTGGACCGGAGTTAGAGAAACCTTCAAAACGATATGGCTCTACTCCGATTGACGGACCTATTTCTGGTGTTTCCATAATGGATAATTGGGACGAAATGCTCGATATTTGGTATGAAACTGTTGGTTATGATAGGAAAACGGGTCGCCCGACTCCAGATACTTTGAAGTCTCTAGAACTAGAAGAAATAGTTGAGGCTGTGTGGAATACTACTAAAGATAAAGTCTAATCTTGAGATTTTCCCGATGACATCTGACTCATCAGCAAAAGAAGCTAGAGTGAAAGTTGAACTGGTAGCTTGGGCTAATACTTTCGTTGGTGGAGACGGAAGTAGTCGTAAGGTGTTTGAAGAATATATTCAAGAAGGTTCTACGGTTCTCTCTGTACTAAAGGGTTTAAGTACCCGCTATAAGGCATTAGATGATGCGTTGTGGGATAGAGGATCTTGTGAACTGGCTGAACATATAGAAATTGTAGTTAACGATGCATTACTGGGAATAGAACACGATTTAAATAGCAAAGTTAAGGATGGTGATTTGATTATGTTAATGGGGCAATATTTAGGCGGATAATTTTTTTTGGAGGTTTTTGAATGGCTTCGGTACTATCACAGACAGATCCAGATTTATATAGGTCTATAGAAAATGAAAGAAATAGACAGGCAGATGAACTCGAACTAATTGCTTCTGAAAACTATGTAAGTTTGTCGGTAATGGAAGCCGTTGGTGGTGTCATGACTAATAAATATGCAGAGGGTTTGCCTGGAAAACGTTATTATGGTGGTTGTGAATTTGTTGATGTTGCTGAAACACTTGCTATCGAAAGAGCGAAGGAAATTTTTCGAGTAGATCATGCTTGTGTTCAACCTCATAGCGGCGCACAAGCGAATGCAGCAGTTTATTTTGGTTTATTGGAACCTGGAGATACAATTTTAGGGATGAATCTATCTCATGGAGGTCACCTTACGCATGGTCATCCAATTACATTTTCTGGAAGATGGTTCGAAGTTGGAAGTTATGGTGTTGATCCAGAAAATCATCTGATAGATTTTAATGATGTTGAGGCTCAGGCAATAAAATGTTCTCCGAAGATAATTGTTGCTGGTGCAAGTGCATACCCGAGAGAGATTGATTATGCTCGATTTCGTGAAATTGCGGATAAAGTTGATGCAATTTTGATGGCGGATATTGCTCATATTGCAGGTTTGATAGTAAGTGGAGATCATCCCTCTCCTGTTGGTCACGCACAAATAATAACAACTACAACTCATAAAACATTAAGAGGACCCAGAGGCGGAATGGTTATGTGTGATGAAGAATATGCATCCAAAATTGATAAAGCAATTTTTCCAGGTATGCAAGGCGGCCCATTAATGCATGTTATAGCGGGAAAAGCAGTTGCTTTCAAAGAAGCCGCCACTGATGAATTTAAAAATTATGCTTCCCAAATAGTAAAAAATTCTAAAAAACTCGCAACAGTTTTATCTGAAAGAGGCCTGAATCTAGTTTCTGATGGTACCGATAATCATTTAATTTTATTGGATTTAAGTGAAGCTGGATTTAGTGGAAAAAAAGCTGAAATTGCCTTAGGAAAAGCAGGTATCACTGTAAATAAAAATTCTATCCCATATGATACTAGGAAGCCTGCATTTACGAGTGGTGTTAGAATTGGGACTGCTGCTATTACCTCGAGGAATATGAAAGAAAATGAATTAGAACTTATTGGAAATTGGATATCTGATGTCTTAGACGACATAGAAGATGAAGGAAAATTATCTTCTATACGCGATGATATAAGGGCGTTATGCGACAGTTTCCGTATGGGTCCTATGGGCTCAAGGCCACAGTAAATAGTTAATTGTAAAAGAATTTACTAAATTTCAGAAATTCTTTGTGCGTTACAAATTTTTTCTTGTTGTAAACTATATGCTATTCCTAGCAGTTTATCATCACCTAGTATCCGCCCCATTAATTGAGCCCCAAATGGGAGCCCATGTTCTGTGTTCCCGATAGGAAAAGAAATAGAAGGTCCTCCATAAAAATTCCATAGTCTTGTTAAAGAGATGAGTAGTCCTCTTGTTTGTTTCCTTTTTCCATTTAGAAGCACACTATGTTCGCTTCTTAGAGGAGCTGCAATTGGAGTTGTAGGAGCTAAAATAGCATCAACTTTCGTAAAAATTTTATCCGTTACTTTTTGAGACCATTCTCTTCTAAATCTTTGTGACTGTATGTAAGTGGTTGCAGGGACGAAAAATCCAGGTTTAATCCTTTCTATTACTTGAGGGTCATAATTATTTGAGAAATGTCGCATTCTTTTTTCATGAACTGCGGCTGCCTCTGAAACCATAATGGAAGTGCAGGCATCGTAGGCTAAATCAAGATCAGGAATATCTATTTCTATAATTTCAATTCCTAATTTTGAAATTTGTTGTAGGATTTCATCTAATCTTGAGATAATTTTTTTGTCTGTGTTTTTTTCATAAAAACTTCTTGCATGTCCTATTTTTGTTTTATGTAAATCGTTCTTTTTTACTTCATCAATGAAATTCAACTGATCAGAATGAATAGAATATGAATCATTTGGATCAAATCCAGCGGTAACTGACATAAATAGCGCACAATCTTGAATAGACATTGTTAGTGGACCAAAAGTGTCAAGCGACCAAGATAGAGGCATACAACGAAACTTACTTACTAATCCTAAGGTTGGTTTAAATCCGTAAGAACCACATAGAGATGAAGGAATACGAATTGAACCTCCTGTATCTGAGCCAATCGAAATTGGTACTTGAGAAGTGACTACACTATTACCGGATCCTCCGCTTGACCCACCTGTCATATGTTCTGGATTCCAGGGATTTTTTTGATCTCCATAATGTGGGTTGAGGCCGGTTGGTCCAAAAGCAAATTCATGAAGATTAAGCTTACCAAATATATTTGCTCCGGCATCTTTTAATTTTGAAACAATAGTAGAATCAAATTTTGCAATATTATTTTTCTCAATCAAACTTCCAGATGTAGTTGGATAACTTTCCATGTCAATAAGATCTTTAATCCCTATGGGAACACCACATAAATCCCCGGGGTTTTTGCCAGTTTCTATCAGATCGTCAATCTCATTTGCACGAGAGATAACAGCTTCTTCATTTAAAGTTATCCATGTGTTGAGTTTCTCGCCTATTGACTTGCATCTTAAAAGATAAGCATTAGCTACCTCCAATGCACTGATCTCGCGATTTTTTATGGAGGAAACAATTTCGAATGCGTAAGAATTAGTTATCTTTTGCATTTTATTTTCCAGGAAGAATTTGGTTTGGAATCTTATGCATTGGCTCAATATCCGAAGAAATTAAATCTGAAATCTTTCTTTCAGATTCTAGTGAATCAATGCATATTTTTTCAATGTCAGAAAGTGTTTTTTCATCAATAGTTTCATTAAAAAGAATTTTCCAGCTTTTCTGGAGTGCATTTTTTTCTAGCGTCATAAGGTTACCTATTTTATGAATAAAATAATTTAATGTATATTGACGCTTTTGATTTTGATATGCAACAGGTTTCATTTTTGCCCTCATAGATATATAAAATATTCCTAATTTAACGATATTGGAAAATAGAATGAATTTTTCATTTTATAAAATTATTTTTATTCTTTTTTTTTACTTCGTTACTGGCTGTCAATATGCTTTTGTAGGTTTAGCCGAGAAGATTGTAGAAGACAGAGAGCACGAAGAACAAATTTTTGATTTCTCAATGCGTTCAGGAATTGTTTCAGGATTGCTGAGTTTAGATCCGAACACTCTTTTAGAAGTAAATGTTAATGTATGGAATCGAAAAGTTCTTTTGACTGGTAAAACGAGAGATTTTTTTATGTACAATAAGATTCAAAATTATGTTTTAAATTATCCTAAGGTAGAAAAATTATATAATGAAATTACTTATACAAAAAAACAGAATATTAATGATATGGTGATGGGAGAATGTAAAAAAAATACAGATTTAAGAGAATCTAATGATAGACATTCCATGTTAGATGACTTTTTGATAGATCAAACAATAAGACTGAAACTTATAGCATTAGGCAATTCCTCAATTTTTAATACTCAATGGCGAACTATAGAGGGTAAAGTTTTTTTGATGGGAGAGGCATATAATCTAATAGATAAAAAGAGAATTGTTCATGTGATTTGCGGAATAACAGATGTCGTAAATGTAAAAAGTTTTATAGAGATTCGTCCAGAAAAATTACCTTAGGAAAACAATTCGATGTTACGTTTGAGTGTTTTAGATCAATCCCCAATTCGTAAAGGCTGTACCCCATCTGATGCGATTAGGGAAACGTTACTTCTTGCAAAGAAAGCAGAAGAATTGGGTTACTATCGATTTTGGGTAGCTGAGCATCATAGCCATCCTATGTTTGCAGGAACATCTCCGGAAGTTCTTATAGGACAGTTAGCATCTATAACGTCCACTATCCGCGTAGGTTCTGGAGGGGTTATGCTAAGTCATTATAGCCCTTTAAAAGTTGCAGAAAATTTCAGAGTTCTTGAATCAATCTATCCTGGTAGAATTGATTTAGGTTTGGGTCGTGCTCCTGGAGCTGATCGTTTAACTTCTTCTGCATTATCACTGAATTCTGATGATTTTAATGTAGATAGATTTCCTCAGAAAATAAGAGATCTTAGATGCTGGCTATCAGGAGATCTTCATGATGATCATCCTTTTAAAAAAGTTGATGCGATGCCTATTGGAGAAAGTATCCCACAAATGTGGTTATTAGGATCTTCCGATCAAGGAGCAATTATTGCCTCACATTTTGGAGTTTCGTTTTGTTTTGCGCATTTTATTAGTGGAAACGGAGCTAGTCAGGTAATGAATTATTATAAAAAAAATTTCAAACCTTCATCTGAAAATAGAGAACCTTTAGGTAGCCTAGCAATTTTTGTTGTTTGTGCAGAAACCGAAGAAGAAGCGAAATATTTAGCAGAAAGTAGACCTCTAATGATGCTCAGGAGCAGACGAGGTGAAGGAGGAGGCGTACCTACTCCTGACGAGTCTCTTTCATATAATTGGACTGAGTTGGAGCGTAACTTTGCTGATAGTATAAGAAGAAGGACTATAATTGGAAATCCTGAACAAATTAAAGAAAAATTGCTAGAATTCTCAAAAAAATGTGGAGTCAATGAATTAATTATTGTTAATACCTTACACTCGTTTAAAGCACGTTTAAAAACATATGAACTTTTGTCGAAAGTTTTTAATCTTAAGATCGATTAGAAATATTTTTTAGAGAAGAATCGTTTTTATGAAGGAGCAATTTTTGAAATTTTCTTTTTTTATGATGCCGATTCATCAGCCTAAAGAAAATCCTTCTTTGGCTTTTGATAGAGATATAAAATTGGTTAATTTTGCTGATATGCTTGGATTTGATGAATTTTTTATTGGTGAGCATCATTCGGGCGGTTGGGAAAATATGCCCTGTCCAGAAATGGCATTAGCAAAAGCATCTGCTACTGCAAAGAGGATTAAATTAGGGACATCAGTGATAAATCTTCCGTTTCATCATCCATATCATGTTGCTGAGCGGATTGTTTTTCTAGATCATCTTACAATGGGAAGAGCAATGTTAGGAGTAGGTCCAAGCAGTCTTATTTCAGATAAAAGGCTTTTTAGAATTAATCCAGATGTAATGTGGGACATGATGGAAGAGTCTTTAGAAATTATTATAAATTTGCTTGATAAAAGTGAACCGTTTGATTTTGATGGAAAATTTTGGAAACTGAAAGATATTGGTTTGCAATTACATTCTTTTCAGAAACCTAGGATTCCGATATGTATTGCTACTTCAGGAAGTGAAGAAACTCTTGATTTGGCTGGAAAACATGGATGTATATTGTTTTCGATGGCAGGGAAATTAAGAGAGGGAAAACTTAATTTTACTGATCAGTGGTCAAGAGTGGAAAAGTCTGCTTTACAGCATGGGACTTCTGTTTCTCGAGACAACTGGAGAGTAGTAACCTCTGTTTATCTTTCAGAAAACCGTCAGAAAGCATGGGATGAAGTAGAAGAAGGTATTGCGCGTGAAATGAATTATTTTAAAACAATAGGATTTAAGTCTGCATATGAAGATTTTTATGGACAACCATTTGATGAAATAACACCAAGAATTGGTGCAAAGAATAGACGATGGATTATTGGCACACCTGATGATGCAATTGCTGCTATTGAGGAATTTATAAAAGAAACAGGTGGATTTGGTGGTTTTATGATGACTACACATGAGTGGACTTCAGAAGAGAATATAAGACATTCTATTGATTTGTTTGCAAGGTACGTAATGCCACATTTTAGGAATCATACATCACAGCATATTGCTTCTTGGGATCGTCTTCAGCAAGATTTCCTAAATAAAAAATCTCCAGATTTTGATTCAAATCTCGGTTTAGGGAGTATTTCATCGAGTAATTCATAGCAATAAGGAGTTCCAAGTTTACATTTTAGGATGCTGTAAATCTTTTTCCGTTGTAGAATGACAATAGTTATTTAATGTTTTTTTATTAAGAGAAAAAATGGAATCTCAACATTTAATTTTTGATGAAAAGCCCACTCTGAAAAATCCTGTTCTCTTAATGGCTTTTTCAGGATGGAGTGATGCAGCCGAATCTGCAACAGAGGCGGCGACATACTTAATAAAGAAATATTCTGCTAAACGATTTGCTCATATAGATTCAGAGAATTTCTTTGAATTCTCTGATACTCGCCCCACAGTGAGTTTAGACAATTCAGGAGAAAGAGTAATCGAATGGCCGGAAAATGAATTTTACTATTTTTCTATTCCTTCTCAGAAGAGAGATGTTGTTATAGGTATAGGAAAAGAACCGCATTTTAGGTGGAAGTCATTTTCAATTTGTATGTTAGACTTCATAAAAAAAATTAACCCAACAATTACTGTAACGATGGGTGCTTTTTTAAGTGCTTCGTCACATTTAAACGAGGTGATGTTGGTATGTTTAGCAAGTAATCCGCAACTTGCAAAAAGTATAGGAGTCGATTTAAGTGACTATGAAGGTCCAACTGGAATTGTAGGTATCCTGCAGAATACTTTTCAGAGGAATAACTTAGATTCGATTTCTCTTTGGGGTAATGTCCCGCATTATTTAGCTAATGTAAAAAATCCCAAGGTTGCTTACACATTACTAGAAAAATTTGCAGAATTATCAGAAATCCCTCTAGATTTAGAAACTCTAAAAAATCATTCTGAGGCGTTTTCTCGAAAAGTTGACGATGCAATTTCGAAGGACTCTAAACTTTCGCAATATGTTACTGATTTAGATTCAGAAGAATTAGAGGATGAGGTCATAATGTCTCATGAAGAAATAGATCTTAATAGCACAGATTTTTCCACAGATTTTGAGGAAGAACTTCCCCCTGGAGACGAAGTAGCCGACGAAATTGAAGAGCTTATGAGAAGGAAAAAAAGAGATTCAGACGAAGAATAAATTCGGAGAGATTGTATGTCGGAAAGATTTTATCAAGAGCTTTTTGGAAGTCCTGGTGATGGTGGTGATATTGTAGGAAAAAATATACCTCGAGTAGATGCACCCCCTAAGGCAGATGGATCTCCAGTATTCTCTGCTGATCACAAAATAACAAACCCATTATATGTTGCTCCAGTTTTATCTCCCACACCAAATGGTATTTTGAAAAAGATAGATTTTTCTAAGGCTCTTAGTTCAAAAGGTGTTGTATCCGTTTTAACTTCTAAGGATATTCCTGGCGAAAAAAAATATGGGATGATGGCAAAGGATCAACCAGTCTTAGTTGAAGATAAATATCATTCTTTACAGGATGTAGTCGCTTTAGTTGCTGCTGAATCTATAGAAGAAGCTGAAATCGCCGCTTCTCTAGTGAAACTAACTTTCCAAGATCTCCCAGCCATTTTTGATCCTATCGAATCCATGAAAAAAACGTCACCAACAATTCATTCAGAACATCCAATTGCGAAAGAAAATGTTCTTGCACATTACAAAATAAGAAAAGGAAATGTGAAAAAAGGTTTCGATGATGCAGATGTAGTTATAGAAAATTCATATAAAACTCAAATGATTGATCATGCTTATCTCGAACCAGATGCAGGATATGTTATTCCTAATCCTGATGGAAGTATAACTTGTACAGGACCTACACAATGTCCTCATATGGTGAGAAGAGTAATTTCACCAGTCCTTGGTCTTGGTCAAAATGAAATTCAATTTATATCTACCCAACCAGGAGGTGGTTTTGGAGGAAAAGAAGAAACTTCTATAGAGATAGCAATGCGGGCTGGACTAGTTGCTCTAAAGACTGGACGACCCGTTATATATAATTATAGTAGAGAAGAATCTTTAGGTGCTAAAGCAAAAAGAGTTCCTGCAATTATACACCATAAAATTGGCGCAAAAGAAAATGGAAAAATCGTAGCAATGGAAATTAAAATATATTTAAATAAAGGTCCATATACTGCAGTTGGTCCAGGAATTTTAAAGAAGTTGATTATACACTCTCCTGGTGCGTACGAGTGTGAAAACATTAAAGTTGACGGATTTATGATCTTTACTAATAGTATCAATACTTGTGCGATGAGAGGTTTAGGTGTGCCACAAGTACACTTTGCAATTGAATCACAAATTGATGAATTAGCCAAAAAATTAGAGATAGATCCTTTTCAACTAAGAAGAATAAATGGATTTAGGGTTGGCTCAAAAACTGGAACTAGTCAGATTTTGAAAGAAAGTGTAGGTTTTATCTCATGTTTAGATGAAGCAGAAAACTCTCTTCTTAAACATCCAAGAGAGGTTTCGCTAAATGAAGATGGATTTCTTTATGGAAGAGGAGTAGCTGGGTTTTGGTATTCTACGGGGGCTGCTGGTCCATCTGATTCATGTGGTGCACAGGTTCACGTTACAGATGACGGGAAAGTTCAAGTTAGTGTGGGAATTATAGAACTTGGACAAGGATCAAACACTGTTTTGGCCCAAATTGCTGCAGAAGCTTTAGGTGTAAATTTTAAAGATGTAAGGATGATGCCTGTCGATACTGATGCTATGCCTGAGAGCGGTTTCACAGCCGGTTCTCGTTCAACTACTATTCCCGGCAATGCAATTTGCCAAGCGATTTTAGAGATCCGCGAAATACTTGCTCCTGTTGCTGCAGATATGCTTGAGTGTTCTTTAGAAGATATGTCTTTTAAAGGAGGAAAAATATTTATTAAGAGTACCCCAAATCGTTTTGTTAATTTTGGCGAGGTGGTAAAGAGAGCTTTGTTTTTAGGAAAACAGATTAATGGTCATGGTTGGTTCTCTACTGGGCCTCTAACTTTTGATCCAGAAACGGGTAAAGGCGATCCATTTATGGTCTATAGTTATGGTGTCCAAGTTGCAGATGTGAAAGTTAATCCTGAAACTGGAGAAGTTTGGGTTTTGAATGTCACAGCTGCCCACGATGTTGGCAGGGCTATTAATCCCCAAGGTGTTATTGCACAAATTCAAGGTGGTATAGAAATGGGGATTGGACAGGCTCTTATTGAAGAAGTAGAAGTTCATGAGGGGAAAGTTTTGACACCAGATTTTGCAAGATATGAAATACCTGTTTCTTCAGATACCCCTGAAATGAATACAATTATAGTTGAAGAAAAAAACTCAACAGGGCCATATGGTGCAAAAGGTGTTGGTGAAAGTGCAATGGTTCCGACCCTTGCAGCTATTTCGAATGCAGTTACGGATGCTGTGGGACATCGGTTTTATCAACTTCCAATACGACCAGAAGATGTAGCGCTTACCATTAGAAATGATTCAGTTTTTTCAAATTAAAATATTTTATGCGTGCATTTATTCTTTCGGCAGGATTTGGTCAAAGACTAGGTCTGATTGGGAAAGATATACCTAAAGCTCTTATGCCTTTAGGAGGAGTTCCACAAATAGAGTTTGCACTTTATAAGTTGCGAAAATGTGGAGTAAAGGAAGTGGGAATTAATCTTCATTACAAGTCTGAATTAATAAGGAATACTTTAGGAGATCATTTTCAAGGCATAAAGTTAAATTATTTTTTCGAAAAAGAGATTCTTGGTACTGCGGGATGTTTAAAGAATGCAGAAGAATTTCTTAGCGAAAAGAAAGAACCTTTTTTCGTTATTAATTGTGATGCTCCATCTTCTATCGATTTTATATCGGCTTTAGAACACCATAAAAGAGGAAATTATCTTGCTACTCTTATACTTAGAAGTTCTTCAGAGGCAACTTCTTATGGTATTTTAGGAGTAGATAATTTAGGTAGACTAATTAAATTCTTATCGCATTATGCACCGAATAAAAAGAATGATTCTATGGTTTGTGGAATGTTTACAGGGCTTAGCGTAATGTCTCCTTCGATTTTTAAACATATTCCTTCAAAAAGGTATTGTGATATAGCTCAAGAAATTTATCCTAAGTTAATCTGTGAAGATAAAAGGGTAGGTGCCATAATAAGTGAATTGTATTGGGCTGATACAGGAACTATAGAACGCTTCCTTCAAGCGAATAGAGATTTATTGTCCGGCAATTTTCTACCTGATTTTGATTGGCCCACTAAAGAATTTCTTTTTGTTGAAGGAGAAAAAATTTCTTGGGGATCAGGTATAATAGAACCACCTGTTTTAATTTCCAAAAATGCGATAATACAAAAGGATGCAGTAGCATCACAAAATTCTATTCTCATGTCTGGTTCTTGTTTGTCAAAAGGTTCTAAGTTGGTTGGATCTATTTTATTCCCGAACTCATTTGTAGAAAATGATTTAATACTTAGTGATTGTGTTGTTGGATCGAAAACTATTGTTTCTTCAAAAGCGAAAAAATTAAAAAAATCAGTTTTCATCAATAAAAATATTTATAAATTATAATTATTTTGAGGACTATAAATGATTGAACGTATTGCTCAGACTACTTTAAATTCAGGCCGGTCTCCAGTTTTTTCGAATAATGGAATGGTTTCTACGAGTCAACCTTTGGCCGCACAATCAGGGTTGCAGGTTTTGCAAGATGGAGGGAATGCAATTGATGCAGCGATTGCGACTGCAGCTGTTTTAAATGTAGTTGAGCCTCAATCTACCGGGATTGGAGGCGATATGTTCATGATGTACTGGAATGAAAATGAAAAAATGTTATATGGACTGAATGGAAGTGGAGCAGTAGGAAAAGAAGCTTCATGGGATCTTTTTAATGGTAAAGGATTAAAAAAGATGCCAGAAACGGGCGTTCTTTCAATTACGGTTCCTGGTGCCCTAGATGGTTGGTGTACAGCCCTTGAGAAATTCGGTAGTGGAGAAATGACTCTTTCTAGACTTTTAGAACCAGCGATTGATTATGCTGAAAAGGGATTTCCTGTTTCCCCTATTATTCAAAGTGCTTGGGCCCATCAGATAGAAAAGCTGAAGACATGTGATTTTTCAAAGAAGATATACTTACCAAAAGGAAGTGTTCCTGGTGTAGGTACTATTTTTAAGAATCCAAATCTTGCACAAACTTTTAAAAAAATTTCTAACCACGGCAAAGATATTTTCTATCGAGGTGAGATTACAAAAAAAATTGTAAGTTATATTAGAGAACAAGGAGGAATATTGTCTGAGTCTGATTTTGATTCTATGAGATCTGAATGGGTGAAACCACTAAAGACAAATTATAGAGGGTATGAACTATATGAAATTCCACCTAACTCTCAGGGAATTACAGCTCTTATTTGCTTGAATATATTAGAAAATTTCAATCTATCCAATTTTAAATATGGGTCTGTAGAACATCTTCATTATCTAATAGAGTCCATCAAGCTTTCTTTTGCTGACAGAGATCGTTTTATTGCTGACCCAAATTTCGAAAATATTCCTATTGAGTCCCTTTTGGAAAAAGAATATTCAAAGAAAAGGAAAAAGTTAATAGAACCAAAGCAAGCATCAAATTTCAATCCAGGAAATCCACTTAACTCTTCGGATACTATTTATTTAACAACTTGTGATAGAGATGGAAATATGTGTTCTTTTATTAACAGTGTTTTTCAGCACTTTGGATCAGGAGTAACAGGTTCGGATAGTGGTGTTATACTTCAAAATCGTGGTTTTGGTTTTAGCCTTGATAGAAATCATCCAAATTGTGTGGCACCTGGCAAAAGACCTTTTCATACTATTATCCCTGGCTTTGTTTTAAAGGACGAAAAACCCTTCTTAAGTTATGGAGTTATGGGCGGTGATATGCAAGCGCAGGGGCACGTGCAAGTACTTTCAAATATAGTAGATTTTGGAATGGATATTCAAGAAGCGATTGACTCGCCGAGATTGAGATTTTTAGGAGATAAGAACGTGGCAATAGAATCAGGTGTTCCTGATTCTATTTTAGATAGATTAAGAGAATTTGGACATAATGTTTCTCGTGCTGGGGGTTATGAGGGTTTTGGAGGGGGTCAAGGTATAATGGTATTACCAAATCGTGTCTATGCGGCAGGCTCTGATCATCGTAGAGATGGATGTGCAGCTGGTTTTTAGGAGTTTTTTCAAAATGAAATTCATTTTCATTTTTATTTCAATTCATTTTCTTCTTATATCGTTTACAGAAAAAACATTTGCACGTTGTTTTGAAAAAGATTTAATTATTGAAAAAAAAATTTGGACTAAGAATCTTCTCGGAAATTTAGAAACTCGAGAAATTAAGATTCTTTTCCCAGATTTGTCTATTTCTCGTTTATATGCAGTTCGTTTATCAACAGCAAACT
>TARA_B100000686_G_scaffold107899_1_pt1 | contig 33192 bp, 34 predicted proteins | sample TARA_B100000686 | Tara Oceans TARA_B100000686 (sample SAMEA2622733) | marine metagenome | biome: marine biome (ENVO:00000447); feature: marine epipelagic mixed layer (ENVO:xxxxxxxxx); material: "saline water (ENVO:00002010), including plankton (ENVO:xxxxxxxx)" | depth 150 m | reverse complement strand
CACTAGATCCTTAGTCTAGCGCGTCTGCCAGTTCCGCCACTCCGACGCTGCTCCGGTTACCCGGAAGAGAGCCCACTCTACCAACGACATCAAGCTTGCCAACACACCAAAACGGGAGCTATTGGCTAACTACTGTCAAGGCTCAAGCAAGCAACAGACCCAAGACAAGTGTTGTGAAGCCGAAGGTCACTGCGACCACCACCGTTATACGACTGAGGTTCTTTTCGGCGACAGTGGACCCGGCTGCTGTTGCTCCTACGCTTCCGCCAAACATGTCGGAAACACCGCCTCCCTTGCCGCTATGCAAAAGGACGAGACCAACTAGAGAGAAGGCAGAAACTAGGTGCAGGGCACCAACAATCCAAGTCAACACAAGCCCGATGGTACCAGCGTCGTCACCGGACTCCTCGAACCCGTTTTCCTCCAAGAGAGCAAGCAGATTTAGGTTTCTATCCGATGAGTAATGGGTGTGCTTCCCTTTGCTCCCGGAACCCATCCTTCTAGAATTGCCGAAAATCCCCCGGCACCACCACCAGCACGAACGACCATCGGTGACCAGTCGGGTAATTTCCTAATAGCCCGCCCTGAACTAGAACCAAACACCGTTTCTTCGTTACTGGAGGTAGGGATACCTTCCTCTATACCCGATGCACCTCGAGCCGCTAACTCTGGATCCATCTGCAAAAGAGGTTCCAACTCTTCATAGAACTTGTCTTTCGACCATCCTGCTGACGCAAAGACGTTCATATGTTCAGGGGTCATAACAATCATCGCCTCAGCGGGAAGTTTCCGATTTCCAACACCATGTAGTTGTTGCGCCAGGGTTCGCACCAACGATTCTGGAGTCCGAGAAATCTGGTCGATGCATCCGACTGGCCCATGCCCGGCAAACAGGGTCACTGTGTCATCGTCTTTCGAAAACCCCCGACTTACCGACAGGGGCGGCCAGTTATCTGGGAGGTTCTCTTCATCTTCAGCGAAACACCACCCAACTTTTGACGGTGCACCTAATGCGGAACGGTCGATCCCCCCAATGCCAGGTTTACCTCCACCGACATTTCGGATCACTAATTGAAGCGCTCTTCCTATAGTTGAATTGGCACGATTTCCTTGACCTAAGGCGTTCTTTTCGACGTTCATACCAATTCGATGCCGGATTGGCCCGTTAACGATGATGATCGGACCAGAAAACCAAAGGGTGCAGAGCAGACCATGCATGTTGAACTGATCGGTGCAGGCAGCTTCCACAGCCGCTAAAACCACGGGCAGGTATTCGGGTTTACAACCGGCCATCACTGCGTTTATTGCAACCTTTTCAACTGTGCATTCGGTGAGCACCGGGGGAACAACGGCGACCACGTCATCTGGTTGCCGGTGTGTGCCTTCCAACATTTTGGATACTCGTTCTTCGGTAGGCGGAATTATCGGCAAGCCGTCGGACCAACCCCGATCGAACATTGCGTCAAATTCATCTTCCAGGGTCGCTATTTCCACTCGCCGGCTGTTTAACTCTGAGGCGCCAAATTTTAGAGCTAGCGAATCAATCAAATTTGGGTCAACCGATAACGATCCGCATCCCGGACGCATCTCTGGGAGTCCATGTCCGAGATCGTCCACACCTGTCAACGCTTCCCAGTTTGAGCGACTCCAACCCACCGTTCGAGCCATCTCTTTGCCATCTTGGATGAACATCAAAGTCGGCACTGTTTCCACTTCGTAATGCCAAGAGACTTCTAGCTCTTGGTCATGGATTCGTGTTTCAACTGTCTCAGGGAAATCAGGGTCATCCTGGGTGTAGATCGTCACCCCAGGTCCACGTTGAGACAGCTGTTCGAGAACCGGAACTATATCCACGCAAGTTGGGCAGTCTCGCTTAACGACCGCTACGAGACCATCAGGTAATGGTGGACGGTCGAGATTTAGTGCACTGGAAGTCATGTCAGGACTCTAGGCGTCTTGGAAGCTCACAATCCTGGCAAACGATGCTGCTTCCAAAGAGGCGCCCCCAACTAGGGCTCCATCAATATCTTCCATCGACATTAATTCGGCAGCGTTTGACGCGTTTACTGAGCCACCGTACTGAATGCGGACTTTCGTCCCGGCCGGCTTATGTATTGCAGTCACGACGCTCCTGATATGTGCACACATGAGTTGGGCATCTTCGGCTGAAGCTGTCTTTCCAGTTCCTATTGCCCATACCGGTTCATACGCTATGACTAGTTCGCTCAGTTGGTCCTTGCTGAGATCAGTCAGGCTGCCCGTGACTTGGGTCTCAACAACTGATTCGGCTCCACCGCTCTCCCGTTCTTCAAGGGTCTCTCCCACACAAACGATCGGCACCATGCCATGCGCAAAGACCGATTTGGCTTTGGCTGCGACTATTTCATTGGTTTCCCCGGAGAGTGACCTTCGTTCGCTATGACCTACGATCACGAAACGAACTTCAAGTTTTTGTAGCATCGCCGGCGATACTTCGCCCGTAAATGCTCCTGATGACTCGGTATGACAGTTCTGCGCCCCGAGATGGAAGTGCATCCTGTCGGCATCAATCAACGTTTGGATTGATCGTAGATCGGTGTAAGGCGGGTGAACGGAAACTTCGACTGCGTCATAATCATGATTTCTAAGCTCATAGCTCAGTTTCTGGACCATTTGTATCGCTTCGAAATGGTTGAGATTCATCTTCCAATTACCTGAGATCAACGGAATGCGAGACATTTGTGTTCCTTATTTCCTAAGGGCTGTGAGTCCTGGGAGGTCGCCCAACTCAAGAAACTCTAGGCTGGCACCTCCTCCTGTACTGATGTGGTCCATGTAAGGCGTGAGGCCGATCTCGGCGACTGCCGCAGCGCTATCTCCTCCACCAACCACAGAGAAGGCGCGACTGTCTGCCAAGGCCTGTGCGACGGCTCGAGTGCCAGCTGCGAAACGGGTGTCTTCGAATAGCCCCATTGGACCATTCCAGAAAACGGTTCTGGCTTCGTGGACAGCGTCACCGAATTCAGCGGCAGTGCCAGGTCCGATATCAAGCCCTTTCCATCCGTCAGGTATCGAGCGGCCCATTTGTCTGACTTCTCCATTATCGCCACCGATGTCTCCGTCAGGGCTGAGGGCGGTGATGTCACTGGGCAAAAGAATTGAGGCACCTGAATCGAGAATCCGCCGACAGGCTTCCACCTGATCATCCTCACACAACGAGTCGCCAATGTTGTGACCCATCGCCTTTAGGAAAGTGAAGCACATGCCTCCTCCGATGAGGAGCCGATCCACTACTCCAAGAAGGGCACCGATCACGCCAAGTTTGTCGCTGACTTTGGCTCCACCCAGCACTGCCACCAATGGTCGCTGCGGTGATAGACGTATCTTTTCGAGTATTTCGATTTCCTTTTCGACTAAACGTCCGGCTGCGGCAGGAAGATGTGCGGGTGGTCCGACAAGCGAAGCATGAGAGCGGTGTGAGGCACCAAAGGCCTCGTTGACGTAACCGTCAAACGGGAGTTCACCGGCTCCTCCTACTAAGAACTCGACAAACTCTAAAGAATTTCCTACTTCACCCGGGTTGAAACGCAGATTCTCCAACAACTGGACTCCGGGAGCCAATTCCTCGACTCTGCTCTTCAAGATCTCGGTTGAATAACGGGGATCCCGTTTTCCATCCGGTCGACCGAAATGAGTTGCAATAACTACCGATGCCCCTCGCTCAAGTAGCCAAGAAACAGTCGGCATCGCGGCCCGAATCCGCAAATCATCAGCAATCTCCCCATCTCGGATAGGAACGTTGAAGTCACACCTCACCAGAATGCGCTTTGCATCCAAACTGCCTATTTCGGCTTCTAGATCTTCGAGGGTAGGAACTGAAGAAGCAGTCACACCAGAATCAACCGCACGTAATGGTGACGAGATCTACTAGGCGGTTGGAGTAACCCCACTCATTGTCGTACCAGCCACTGACTTTCACTAAGTTGTCAATGGTCATCGTGAGACCTGCATCGAAGACACAGCTTGAGGGGTCTCCCACTATGTCTGCCGAGACAAGTGGGTCTTCGCTGTAGGTGAGGATCCCTGCGAGTGGTGCACTGGAAGCTGCACTCGAGAAGGCAGCGTTAATTTCTTCAACCGACGGAGAGGCTGTTAACACAGCCGTGAAATCAGTAATTGAGCCGTCCGGTATCGGGACACGCAGCGAAGTCCCATCCAGTTTCCCGTTCATAGCCTGAAGCACAAGCCCGGTCGCACGCGCCGCTCCAGTTGAGGTGGGGATGATGTTTACGGCGGAGGCTCGAGCTCGTCTCAAATCGCTGTGAGGGCCATCAACAAGTGATTGATCGCCGGTATAAGCGTGGACCGTTGTCATCAAACCTTTTTCGACTCCGAATGCTTCATCTAGAACCTGGACCATTGGGACAAAGCAGTTAGTTGTGCAACTCGCGTTCGAAATGACTTTGTGCGACTCTTTGTCAAATTCTTCGTGATTGACGCCGACCACGATGGTGGCATCAGCTCCGCTCGCTGGGGCTGAAACAATCACGAGAGGTGCTCCGGCATCTAGGTGCTGTGCCGCCTTATCTCTGTCTGTGAAAATACCAGTCGATTCGATAACGACGTCAACCCCCAAATCGCCCCACGGCAACTCCGCAGGGTTGCGTTCAGACAGGACCTTCAAAACTTTGTCGTCTATCGATATGCCGCCGTCCACGGCAGCGATGTCGTTAGGTAGGTTGCCAAGCACCGAATCATATTTAAGAAGGTGGGCCATTGTGGCCTGATCGCCTAGGTCATTGACTGCCACAATTTCTACGTCGGCACCTTGTTTCTGGATAGCACGAAAGAAGTTTCTGCCGATACGGCCGAAGCCGTTAATACCAACCCGCACGGTCATTGGAAGGTTCGCTTTCTGGGAGGGGATAGAGACGCTTCTGAATGTCTACCCTATTGCTTTGACGCAGTGGCGAATTGATTGACTACTTCTAGATTTCTTTCGATTCAAGGTCTCGATGTCGGGTTCGAAGCGAATGGCCGCTTTCGGCTAACACCCGACCGAACTCCTCGGCAATTACGACACTTCGATGACGGCCACCAGTGCATCCGAAGGCAATGGTTAGGTAAGCCTTCCCTTCCTCAACATAAGAGGGGATCAAGAATTCGAAAAGTGGGAGCGTGTGCCCCAAAAAAGAAGTGGTAAGCGGCTGTTCGAGGACGTAGGTGCGAACATCTTGCTCAAGGCCTGTTCTCTGCCTCAGTTCAGGGACCCAATGCGGATTCGGCAAGAACCGACAGTCGATAACCAGATCGGCTTCTGTGGGCACTCCGTGCTTGTAACCAAACGACATAACGGTTGTTTGCATGAACTGTTCGTTGTCTACATCGCTGAACACCTCGACCACCCTGGATTTCAGTTCATGGACGATGAGGTCACTCGTATCGATGACCAAGTCCGCGGCCTGTCTGATCGGTTCCAGCAGTTCACGTTCTCGCTCAATTGCTTCAGTGACGGAGGTGCTGCTCTCACTCAGTGGATGCCGTCGCCTGGTTTGGTCATATCTTCGAAGCAGCACCTCTGTTCGTGCATCGAGAAAGATGACGTTCACGCGGGCTGCTGGGGTATGGAAATCCTTTAGAAAGGCAAGCAGGTCTTCTTGATGTTGGTGGGAACCAGCAACTAATGCAATTCGCTTGCCCAGGGAGTCTGAAGGCGTGAGCACCTCAGCTGCGTTAGCGAGCAAGCTGGGTGGCAAATTGTCAATTACGAGCCACCCAAGATCCTCCAAGGTGTCAGCCGCTGTTGAGCGGCCAGCGCCCGACAGTCCTGCCACCACGACAAAGTTGGGTGAATCAGTCATTCCTAAAGGTTAGATCGCTCATTTATAACAAGTCACCGCTTCTCACATACAAGAACCAAAAGCCGAGGGATATGCCGAGCGGCTCGATAGGCATCATTACGCTCCAGGAAGGCTTCAGGCGGCGCTGGCTCAAGCATTCGCACCAGCGATAGGCCTTGGTCGGTGAGCGTATTCAGGTAGACACTTAGGGGTCGATGAATGAATGGAATTCGAATCCCCAATTCGACTTCTTCGATAGTTTCTTGCTCCACTAGGTATTGGCCGATTCTCCAATACTGAATTGCTTCCTCCGATGTGTGCTCTTCTACCCATCCGCTGCCCGGAGTTTGTAAAAGCGGATGGTTCAATAAGAAAACGAACCTTCCCTCCGGCTTCAAGACACGAGCAACTTCGCAAATTGCGGTGCTCATCTCGGTTATGTGTTCGAAGACAAGGCATGCCACCGCTGCATCGAAGGTTTCATCTTGGAAGGGCAGTTCTGATGCAGAAGCTTGGGCGTAATGTTCGCCAGCGGACCGATTAAGGGCTTCAGATACTTGGGCCCATGAGCGATCTACTCCAAAGACATGAGAGAGGTCACCCGGCAGTGTCCGAGCTACTTGACCTTCTCCGCACCCTATGTCGAGGATGTTCTTGAAGCCGGTGGTGAGGTCCGCTATCAACGGAAGTATCTGCTCTTTATATTCGGGATCTACGCCATTGGTGAACTCTCGCTGCCACCACGTAGCGTGAGACTCCCAGAGATCCTCGGTCATGCCCGCCCCTGGGTCCGCTCGTGAACTGATACCCCGACGCTGTTGGGAAGCCAGCTCAAAGCAAGTAACTCGTCAAGGGATGCTTGTTGGATTTTGCGGACTCCACCGAATTCTTTAATCAGCCGCTTTCGCCGTGCGTCTCCTAAACCTGGTATGTCGTCAAGGACACTTCGAGTCATTCTCTTATTTCGAAGCTGCCGGTGATAGCTAATTGCGAAACGATGACTTTCATCACGTATGCGTTGCAAGAGATACAACGCTTCAGAACCTCGCGGTACTTCAATAGGCGCGCTTCGTCCGGGAAGGAACACTTCCTCAAACTGTTTTGCCAAGGCAACTACAGGAATTTCCTCCCGTAATCCCAATGAGTCCAGAACCCGGACAGCTACACCGAGCTGTCCTTTCCCTCCGTCTACAACGAGTAGCTGAGGAGGGTAGGCAAATTTGGTTACTTCAGCCGATGGCGACTCTCGTTCATCCAAATAGTTCTTGAACCTCCGGGAGAGCACTTCTTCCATAGCCGCAAAGTCATCGTTGCCCTCCACACTGCGAACCTTGAATCGCCGGTACTCACTTTTCCGAGGTAAAGCGTCCTCGAGAACCACCATAGAACCGACATAGTCGGTCCCTTGGAGGTGACTCATGTCGTAACATTCGATGCGCAAAGGAGCGTTGGGTAATTCCAGATATCTCTGCAATTCTTCTAATGCTTTGGCGCGACTGTTGTGGTCGGTGCCTCGCTTGAGTCGATGTCGAGTAAAAGATTCGCGAGCATTTTTGGTCGCTGTTTCGTGCAACGCTCGCTTATCGCCTCGCTGGGGTATCCGAATCTCAACTCGGGAGCCTCGTTGTTGAGTTAGCCATTCTTCATACAACGATTTCCTTTGTGGAAGGGCTGGGACGAATACGTTCTTTGGCATTCCGATTGGATTTTCGTCGTGATAGATGTCTTCGACTATTCGGGCAATCAAGTCTGGTTGCGTGACATCCTCAACTTTGTCGACGATTGAGCCTCGCTGACCCATAACGCGACCTTTACGCACGAAAAAGACCTGCACTGAGGCCTCTAGCTCATCGTCGTGGACACCGATGATGTCGAAATCTTCATTCCTGGTACCAGCTATTTGTTGCTTTTCTATCGCTTTTTTGACGCTAGATAGTCGGTCCCGGTATCTCGCAGCTAGCTCAAACTCTTTGGAACTACTAGCAGACTGCATTCTGTTGTTTAAATCACGCAAGACTTCGTCGGTGTCTCCTTCAAGAAAGCGGATCAATTCGCTTACTAGATCTCCGTATGCCTCCCGGGATATTTCCCCCACACAAGGTCCGGCGCATTGCTCAATGTGAAACAGAAGGCAGGGTCGCCCTAGTCGCTGGTGCTCCGACATCTTGTTGTCGCTACAAGTCCGAATTGGGAATGTCCGTAATAGGAGATCCAACGTTTCTCTAATCGCATGTGCGTGTCCGAAGGGGCCGAAGTAGCGATTTCCCCGTTTTCTCTTTCCTCGCATGACCATCGCTCGGGGCCATGCGTCTCGCTGGGTGATGGCCAAAAATGGGTACGACTTGTCGTCGCGAAGGCGAACATTAAAGCGAGGTTGGTGTCTCTGGATGAGGCTGTACTCCAACATGAGAGCATCCACTTCGGTCGCAACTTCGATCCATTCGACCGATGTCGCTGTCGAAAGCATCTGCACAGTCCGCGGATGTAGGTTTCGAGCGTCTTGGAAGTAGCTGTTTAGTCGGCTCCGTAAGCTCTTGGCTTTCCCGACGTAGACGATGCGTCCAGCTTGGTCCTTGAACTGGTAGCTACCTGGCTGGTCGGGAACCGAGCCGGACTCGGGACGCAGTGACATACCTAGAGGTTATTGCCAAGAAACTCTCTCAGTTCGACAGGACCGGCGCGAGGAAGCGACCTGTGTGACTTCCCGATACTTTGGCGACCTTTTCGGGAACGCCACTGGCTACTACTAACCCTCCCCCATCTCCGCCTTCAGGGCCCATATCAATGATCCAGTCAGCGGTCTTTATCACATCAAGGTTGTGTTCTATTACCACCACCGTGTTGCCCTGATCGACCAGCCTGCTTAGCACCGCCAACAACCTGCGGATATCTTCGAAATGAAGACCTGTCGTAGGTTCATCCAGTATGTAGATGGTGTGCCCGGTCGGTCGTTTAGCCAACTCACTGGCAAGTTTCACACGCTGCGCTTCCCCGCCCGAAAGGGTCGTGGCTGGTTGCCCCAACCGAATGTAACCCAACCCAACGTCAACCAGAGTCTGCATATGGCGCGCTATTGGAGGTTGAGCCGAGAAGAACTCCAGGGCCTCCTCGCACGGCATGTTCAACACATCAGCAATAGTCATTCCCTTGAAACGCACTTCAAGGGTTTCTCGGTTGTACCGAGCTCCTTTGCAAACTTCACATGGAACGTACACATCGGGCAGGAAATGCATCTCAATTTTTATCGTCCCATCACCCGAACAGGCTTCACATCTCCCACCTTTGACGTTGAAGCTGAATCTGCCCGGCAGGTAGCCCCTCACCTTAGATTCGTTAGTTGCTGCGAACAGCTTACGAATACTGTCAAAGGCCCCTGTGTACGTCGCCGGGTTCGAACGAGGAGTCCGCCCGATCGGTGACTGGTCAATATCTATGACCTTGTCCAAAGCTTCCCAACCGTCAAGAGAGGTGTGTAATCCCGGCACCTCTTTGGATTTGTAGATCTTTTGCATTAATGATTTCCGCAAAATCTCGTTTATAAGGGTGCTCTTACCGGATCCCGAGACACCTGTTATAGCCACGAAACAGCCAAGTGGAATCTCAACGTCGATAGATCGGAGATTGTTTTCTCGCGCCCCATGAACTATCAAGGACTCATTAAGTGGTTCTCGGCGCGAAGCGGGTATTTCAATTTCGCGAATTCCCTTGAGGTACTCGCCAGTGACTGAGCCCTTGACTTCTTCTAATCCGCCAACTGGGCCGCTGTAGATGATTTCGCCGCCGTGTTCTCCCGCTCCAGGCCCAATATCAACCACCCAGTCAGCTTCCATGATTGTTTCCTGATCATGTTCAACGACAAGAACCGTGTTCCCTAGGTCTCTTAGGTGTTGCAAAGTCTCGATTAGACGTCGGTTATCTCGCTGATGCAAGCCAATCGACGGCTCATCCAGAACATATAAAACCCCTTCGAGACCGCTTCCGATTTGACTAGCTAACCGAATTCGTTGAGCCTCACCGCCAGCGAGCGTTGCTGCGGACCTATTCAACGTCAGATAATCCAATCCCACGTCCAATAGGAAGTTCAGGCGAGCGTCGATTTCCTTCACAATGGGAGCGGCAATAATCGTTTCCCTTTCAGTAAGCGACAATCCATCAATGATTTTGGCCGCTTCGCCTATCGAGACCGAGCAAAGCTCATAGATATTGTGACCCGCCACTCGAACTGCGAGGGAAACTTCGTTGAGTCGAGCCCCATCGCACGTGCCGCAGGGAACTTCCCTCATGTAGCCCTCGATACGGTCACGTGAATGATCGCTATCTGTGTCGGCGTGACGACGCTGCAAGGTTGGTATGACCCCTTCCCAGTGAGTTGTGTAACTCCGACTACGGCCATATCTATTTCTGTAACGGACCGTAAACGTTCTGTTTTGAGGACTGCCATAAAGAAGCAACTTTTTTTGTTTGGCTGTCAGCTTGGACCAAGGCTTGTCCACGGGAATATCGAATTCTTCACCAGTAGCTCGCAGCAAACGGCCATACCACCGGCTCGCACCTGTAGCGAAGGGAGCTATCGCCCCGTCCTCAATACTGAGGTCACCGTTGGGGACAATCAGATCAGGGTCCACTTCGAACCTAGTTCCTAATCCATCACAGGTTCCACAAGCCCCATACGGGGAGTTGAACGAAAAGTTCCTTGGAGCGAGTTCTTCGAAAGACCGCCCGGTTGTCGGGGAAAATAGGTGCTGACTGTACGTGAGTAGCTGCGGGTCTCCATCCTCCGACATGAGCTCAACCCAAACATGCCCATCAGCTAGCAAAAGCGAGGCTTCGATTGATTCTGTCAGGCGTTGCTCTATGCCTTCCCTGAGAACAAGACGGTCGACGATCACTTCGATGTCATGATTGACATAACGATCAAGTCGTTCTTCTGGTAGGACATCGGTTTCAGCCAGATCGACAATCTCTCCATCGACTCGAGCCCGCACATAGCCCTGGGAGGCAAGGTCCGTTAACAGCGTGTGGTATTCACCTTTTCGTCCCCGAACCACCGGAGCAAGGATCTGAAATCGACTTTCGGTTCCTAGCGTCAGAATCCGATCAACAATTTCTTGTGGGGTCTGGCGCTGCACTACTTCGTCGGTTTCAGGGTCATGCTGTATTCCAACCCTTGCGTACAGGAGCCTCAGATAATCGTAAACCTCGGTGATTGTTCCCACAGTTGACCGAGGATTTCTGCTGGCACTTTTCTGGTCAATTGAAATCGCCGGTGAAAGCCCTTCCAGAAAATCGACGTCAGGTTTATCCATCTGTCCCAAGAATTGTCGGGCATACGCTGAGAGGGATTCCACGTAACGTCTTTGCCCTTCAGCGTAAATCGTGTCGAAAGCGAGGGAGGACTTACCGCTCCCCGATAACCCCGTGAATACGATCAACTGGTCGCGTGGTAGATCAACATCGATGTTGCGGAGGTTGTTTTCTCTCGCTCCTCGGACGATTAATTGATCTCCCATTGTGCTGGGAGCCTATCCCGGCGCCATCTCTTAAACGGGGAGCGAAGCCCAAATCGAATCAGATCATAACGACTGATCTGAGCACCTCACCACGTTCCATTTTGTGAAAGGCATCCTCAACCTCGTCAATGCCTATTTTCTCGGAGACAAAGCGGTCCAACTGGAGACGGCCTTGTAAATACAAATCAATCAACATAGGGAAATCCCGAGACGGTAGGCAGTCTCCGTACCAGGAACTCTTAAGTGCCCCACCTCTACCGAATACTTCGATCAGCGGCAAATCGATGCGCATCTCGGGGTTCGGGACTCCAACAAGTACCACTGTGCCCGCCAAATCTCGAGCAAAAAATGCCTGTTCGTAAGTCGCGGGGAGGCCGATCGCCTCGATAGCGACATCCACGCCATTCCCTTCGGTTACCGCTTGGACTGCTTCAATCACCTCATCATTGGTCATACCTGAGGAGTTGATCGAGTGTGTCGCTCCGAACTCCTTAGCCCATTGAAGTTTTTGGTCATCCAAATCAATAGCAATAATGGTACGAGCCCCAGCGATTCGGGAACCTTCAATCGCTGCGTCTCCAACACCTCCACATCCCCAAACTGCAACCGTGTCACCTCGAGTGACGCCTCCCGTGTTCAGGGCTGCACCCAGTCCTGCCATCACTCCGCAACCAATTAAGCCCGCGACTTCTGGCTCCGCAGCGGCATCTACTTTGGTCGCTTGCCCAGCCGCGACCAAAGTCTTTTCGGCAAACGCCCCGATACCTAAAGCAGGTGAGAGGTCGACCCCATCGACCGTCATTTTTTGTTGGGCGTTGTGAGTGGAAAAGCAGTATTGAGGCCTTCCCCGCAAACAACTTCGACATTCGCCACAGACTGCGCGCCAGTTAAGGATCACAAAGTCGCCCTCCTTGACGTTCCCTACCCCCGAGCCGACTTGACTGACAACTCCCGCTGCTTCGTGACCGAGCAGAAAGGGAAACTCATCATTGATAGCTCCTTCGCGGTAGTGAAGATCTGTGTGACAAACACCGCATGCTTGGACGTCAACCACCACTTCTCCCGGCCCTGGGTCGGGCACATGGATTGTTTCGACGGAAACTGGGCTCCCTTTACTTCGAGCAATTACCCCACGCACTTCATGCGCCATGACTAGGCCCCCCTTTGGCTCATTACTCGCGACAACGTCATCGCCCTATTGGGCAACCTAGTCGCGAGGCCCACGATCAGCCACAGTTCAGAGGGGTCTTAGACTACTTAGCTGGTCGCGTCGCGTAGATCGCGCCGCAATTCCTTAATTTCGTCCCTCAACCGCGCTGCGTACTCGAAGCGAAGATCCTCCGCTGCTTCTTCCATTTCAAGCTCTAAAGAGTGGATAAGCCTGTTCAAGTCATCTTCAGGAAGCTCAGCTAGGTCTTTCCTTGCCTGCTCATCAGGTCGTAACCGCCCCGAGACCAACTTGTCTGGGACCGGAGCCCCTTCTTCTTGCCCTCGAAGCACCAGCAAGATATCGGTTACTGCCTTCCGAATAGTTTGTGGGTCGATCCCATTCTCTGCGTTGTAGGTCTGTTGAAGCGCCCGCCTTCGATTTGTTTCCCCGATCGCAACCTGCATCGAATCCGTCACGTTGTCTGCATACATAATCACTTGCCCGTCGACATTTCGAGCTGCTCTACCGATCGTTTGAATCAACGAAGTCTGACTTCTCAGAAATCCTTCTTTGTCGGCATCAAGGATCGCAACCAAGGAAACTTCCGGTAAGTCCAACCCTTCTCGCAACAGGTTGATCCCCACCAACACATCAAACTCACCTAATCGAAGATCTCTCAGGATCTCTATTCGTTCGATGGTGTCGATTTCGCTGTGTAAATACCTAACTCTCACTCCTAGCTCCAACAAGTAGTCGGTCAGGTCTTCCGACATCTTTTTCGTCAACGTTGTAACGAGGACCCGGTCCCCGCGTCCCACGGTGTTCTCTATTTGGTCAATAAGATCATCGATTTGACCTCGAGTCGGTTTAACAATTACTTCAGGGTCAACGAGACCGGTGGGGCGAATTATTTGTTCGACCACCTGGTCACTAATGTCGATCTCGTAATCACCGGGAGTCGCTGAAAGGAACACGACTTGATTGAGGCGTTCCATAACTTCATCGAACCGTAGCGGTCGATTATCGCGCGCCGATGGAAGGCGGAACCCATGTTCAACCAACGTATCTTTGCGCGATCGATCACCAGCAAACTGACCACGAAGTTGCGGAACTGCTACATGGCTTTCGTCCACAACCAGCAGATAATCGTCGGGAAAGAAATCAAGAAGACTATATGGAGGTTCATCAAAGGTTCGGCCATCTAAATGCATTGAATAGTTTTCGATGCCGTTGCAATATCCGACTTCTTGGAGCATCTCAAGGTCATATTCAGTTCGCATTCGAAGCCGCTGCGCCTCTAACAATTTGTTCTCCGATTCGAACGACGCGAGGCGTTGCTGAAGTTCGGCTTCGATGTCGTTGATTGCTCGGTGGATGGTTGTTCCATCAGTGACGTAGTGGCTGGCAGGAAACACAGTCACCTCCTCTAGTTCTGCTAGGCGCTCTCCCGTAACCGGATCCACTTTGGCTATTCGCTCAACATCGTCTCCGAATAGCTCTATGCGGACGACGAACTCTTCATATGCAGGGTGTATCTCAAGGGTGTCCCCGCGCACCCGAAATTTCCCTCGGACAAGGTTCATATCGTTTCTCTCGTATTGCATATCGATCAGCCGTCCGAGGACATCTCTTTGGTTGTGGGTCTCCCCGACTCTCATGTAGAGCATGTGCTCGAGGTACGCATCAGGTGGGCCGAGACCATAAATTGCCGACACGGATGCAACGACAATTACGTCGCGTCGCGTAAGTAAAGCGGCCGTAGCAGAATGTCTAAGGCGGTCGATCTCATCGTTTATTGACGAGTCTTTTTCTATATATGTATCGGAGGCCGGCATATATGCTTCCGGTTGGTAATAGTCGTAATAGGACACAAAATATTCGACGCGATTATCCGGAAAGAACTCCCGAAACTCATTTGCTAGCTGCGCTGCCAAAGACTTGTTTGGGGCGAGAACGAGGGTGGGTCTTTGGACCTTTTCTATCGTCCAGGCGATAGTTGCGCTTTTCCCTGAACCAGTGATGCCCAAAAGCGTTTGAAACCGTTGACCTGCCTCAACTCCCTGCGAGAGTTGCTCTACTGCTTTGGGCTGGTCTCCTGCTGGATCAAAGTCCGAAACGACACGAAAGGGGTGTGCTGCAGTTGGGGCCGGTAGCGCTTCGGAAGTCACAAGAAACAGCTTAGGAACTGATTAGGGCCGGAAAAGGTCCCATGTGATGGTTTAAAAAAATTCAGGGAACTTTCGGGATTTCTTGTTTCATTCACACTCATGGCCCGAACTATGGGTATCCTCCGCGCTGAGTGGCAAACACGAACAATTGGCGTCGCCACTCACGAGGCAAACATGAGCGACGATTCTAAAGACGAAGACAACGATGACGTAGAGCCAGATCCTGAGCTCATCGATGAGGAAATGGACGAGGAAATTGAGCTCGACCTAGAAGCCGACGAACTCCTAGACGAGGATGAAGACGACTCCGACGAAGACAACAAAGAGATCCCAGCTGGTGCGCGCCCGAGCACTGACGATGAAGACGAAGACGAAGACGATGACGAAGTTGAGGCCGACCTAGACACCATTCTCAAAGAACGACTCTCCTCAGCTGACGAAGAAGACGAAGACGAAGACGAAGAGGAAGGTGTTATCACTACAGCTGAAGGTGACCGAATACCTGGCAAACAAGAAGACGAAATTCTTTGTGAAGGGTGTTTCCTGCTCGTCAAAGAATCGCAGTACGACATGCGCGAGAACATCGCAAGTTGTCCTCATTGCGGCACACAACTGAACGTATAAAGACTCGGTGAGGACATGAAACTGGATGGAAAAGTAACTGTCATAACTGGAGCGGCGAGTGGTATAGGTGCGGCCTGCGCACAGGCCTTCTCTAACGCCGGCTCTCAGGTAGCTGTGGTTGATGTCGACTTTGAGGGCGCCAAACAAGTAGCTGATGCTGTGGGTGGGATAGCCATCCACTGCGACCTTGGAGACCCTTCAGCCATCGAGACGATGGCTGGTCAGGTTGAGACTCAACTCGGACCGACAGAAATTTTGTTTAACAACGCCGGTATCGGTTCCGGATCCGGAGTTTTTGACAGTCCGATAGAGGAATGGCAACGACAGTGGGACGTCAACTTAATGTCTCACGTTCATGCGGTCCGAGCTGTTCTCCCCGGGATGCTCGATCGCGGTGAGGGCTACTTGCTTCACACAGCCTCGATGGCAGGCATTCTTTCCTCACACGGCAATCTTCCCTATGCGGTGAGTAAACACGCCGTCGTCGGTCTAGCCGAATGGCTTGCCTTTACCTACGCCCACCGTGGAATCGGTGTTTCCTTACTTGCTCCACTAGCGGTAAGAACGCCAATGTTGGGCGATGCTGCTGGTGGTGAATGGGCATCGCAGGCCGGAGGTCCGATCAAAGAGCCGGAAGAAGTGGCCCAGCAAGTCCTGGATGCTGTTGTCGAGGATCGCTTCTTGGTCTTGACGGATCAAATAGCGCAAACCTGGATGGAGAGGAAAACCGGAGATCCAGATCGATGGCTTCATGGAATGAATCGGCTCCAGCAGCGCCTGGAAAGCACGGACGACCCCTCTCTTCCATCCGACTAGCGCATCTAGTGCTCCCTTAGTCTTTGGACCTCACCGATGCCCTCTGACGGCCTCCTGTGGATCCCTGTGACGCTTGGAGCTACAGCAGCCCAAGTCGTTCGAACAGCTCGCCAACATGAACTACGTCTCTATTTAACTTCCCTAGGTGCCGCCTACGTAAGGTTTCTATTCGCTTGGCCGCTGGCACTTTTATTGACTGGTATCACCTGGATATTCACGCCCCAACGGCTCGAAATTCCGCCCGCCTTTGCCCTCTGGGCGATATGCGCTGCCCTTGTCCAAATAGTTGGAACCGTTCTCCTGCTGAATGCCTTTAGAGCGAGGGACTTTGCAATCGGTACGGTTTATTCCAAGGCGGAGGTAATCCTTGTCGCCGCGGGGTCAGCTCTTTTTCTAGGGGAATCTCTTGAACCGTTTGGATGGTTGGGTGCTGCGGTGGTCCTCCTTGGCGTCGTCCTTCTCGCTGCAACGTCAGGTTTGGGAATCGCGCTGCGCCGGTGGGGCGACCCAGCTGCCTGGTACGGCGTTATGGCTGGGTTCTTTTTTGCGTTATCGGCAATAGGAATTCGCGGCGCCTCGACCTCACTGTCGGGAGGCGATGTATGGCATAGAACCTGCATCACGTTGTTGGCCTTGCTGACCGCGCAGACGATGCTTTACGGGTTGTTCTTGGGGGTAACCAACAGACAGCAGCTCTTAAAGATCTGGGAACACCGCTACAAATGTTTGCAGGTGGGGGTCCTAAGTTTCGCGGGCACCACGGGGTGGATTGCTGCCATGACCCTCACCACCGCCGCCAAAGTAAGGACTTTAGGCCAACTAGAAATTGTCGTCGCGTTCTTTATTTCGTTGATGCGATTCAAGGAGGAACATCACTTTCGTGACTACTTGGGAAGTGCGTTGGTTTTGGTCGGAATTTTGTTGGTCGTGGGACTCGGTTGACCGAACAAATTGCTCGTCAGTAACGCTTTAATCTGAGCTATTCGTCCGAGGGCTCAGGAGTCGGTTCGGTCTCAGGCAGATTCGTGGCCCATCTCATAGCTGAAATTATTTGAGCCTCAAGTTGGTTTAGGGCGACCGAGTTATCGATCACAAAGTCTGCGATCTCGAGGCGTTTTTCGCGCGCGACTTGGGCCTTAATACGAGACCGTGCGTCTTCCTCGGTAAATCCGCGATGTTCAATTAAACGTTGTACCGAAATTTCTGAAGGTGTGTCCACTACAAGAATTCCGCTCACCACGTACCTTGGAGGTCCACCAGCAATAATTCCTTCAACGAGCAGCGGAATGTCTAGTACCAACAAGTTCTCACTATCAGCTTGTTCTCGAATTCGGCGCCGAATTTCCTTGTTCACGGGAGGGTGGACAATCTCGTTGAGTCGTCTTAGAGCCTCTTTGTCGCTGAAAACTACGCCTGCGATCGTTTGGCGGTCCAAAGTTTGGTCTTCGTTCAAAATGTCTTTACCGAAATGCTTCACCATCTCGGAATAGACAATTTGGCCTGGCTGCTGGAGTTCTTTAACGATTTGATCAGCGTCGATGAGGACGGCGCCATGGTCAACGAAACGGTTAGAAACTGTGCTCTTTCCGCTACCGATGCCACCGGTTAACCCGATGACTATCACGTCGTTGCCTACGCTTCCTCTGCTTGAGCCGTAGCCTCGTTCTCCGAAGCTTCATCGGCGTTGGCTTCGGTCTGACCGGAATCCTCATAGTCAGCAACCGCTTGGCGGTAAGCCTCTTCTCCGTGCTCTTCGTAGTATTCGCGCCAAGCCCTCTCTGCCTCGGATTCTTCACCTTCGACCGGAGCTTCGTACTCAAATTCGCCGATGAAATTACCGGATTCGTCATAGGCATGTTCACCGAAAGCTTCTTGATATTCAGCCGCTACTACACCGCCTTCAGCGGCTTGCTTGATGGACAAGCTGATTCTGCGCCTTTGCAGATCTAGATCAATAATTTTGACCCACAATTCTTCTCCAGGTGTGACCACTTGCTCTGGTAACTCAACGTGATGAGCTGACATCTCAGATATGTGGACTAAACCTTCAATCCCATCGCCAACTTGGACGAAAGAGCCGAACGGTACAAGTTTCGTGACTCGGCCGTAGACCAATTCCCCGACTTTGTGTCCGTCGGCGAATTCTTGCCAAGGGTCTTGTTGAGTCGCCTTCAAAGACAGCGAGATTCGCTCTCGTTCCCGATCAACTTCTAGTACCTCGACATCAACTTCATCCCCTACCGTCACGACTGAATTGGGGTGGTCAACATGCTTCCATGACAACTCTGAAACATGGATCAGGCCGTCCATCCCTCCCAAGTCAACGAAGGCACCGAAACTAACGACCGAAGAGACGACACCGCTCCGCTTTTCTCCAGGTTGGAGATTGTCAAGGAATTCTTCTCGCTGTTCTTTTTGTGTTTCTTCCAGCCATGCACGGCGGGACAGCACGACGTTGTTTCGATTCTTGTCCAGCTCGATGATTTTGGCCTCGAGGTCCATGCCGATGTAAGGATCGAGGTCTCGTACTCGGCGGAGTTCGACAAGAGATGCAGGCACGAAACCGCGGAGGCCGATATCAATAATAAGGCCTCCCTTCACGACCTCTATTACCGGCCCCGAAACTACTCCGTCTGATTCTTTGATCTCCTCGATCCTGCCCCAAGCCTTTTCATATTGAGCCCGTTTTTTTGAAAGGACGAGGCGGCCATCTTGGTCTTCTTTTTGTAGGACAAGCGCTTCTATTTCTTCTCCCAAATCAACGACTTCTGAAGGGTCCACCGCGTTTCGAATTGAGAGTTCACGGCTAGGTATCACGCCTTCGGATTTGAAGCCGATGTCAAGCAAGACTTCATCGCGATCAATTCGAACAACAGTGCCCGTAACTAGGTCACCGTCCTCGAATTCGACGATGGTTCCATCTATGGCGTCGGCAAAGGACATTGCGCCAAGGTCGTTTTCGACGATGGTGCGAGGGATATATTCACCGGCATCAGTAAAGCTGCCGAATTCCGTAGTATCAGACACAGGGTTTTGCTCTAGGTAGGCGATACGGCGTGTCAGTGGCAGAGCTCCCACCGGACACGGGGACCTAGGCTACACGGCTCGTCCCTCGAAGCATCTCTAGTGTCAGTTCTAAATCTTGTTACCGGAACAATGCTTATGGGCGGCGCGCCAACAAAAGCAGCTCAGCATGGTCGACATCTAGCGAATCGGCAGCCCAATCTTCACCTGAATGGACACTTCGAACCGTTAATGGTTCGAGGCCTGCTGCCTGAGCCATAAGCCAGAGCTCTCGTGGCGTGAAACAAGTGGTCCAGAGATCTGCTGCTATTTCGTAGCCTGTGGGGTCCTTAATCCCAGTCACCTCGTGACGTGTCCCTGTCATCAAGTCAAACTCGCTGAGATCACCGTCGGCGTGTGTAATTTGAAAATAGGACGAGAATGCGGCTAACAACAGCCGACAACCTGGCTTCAATGCTCGAGTCATGCCGGCAATTACAGATTGATCGCCGACGAGGTTTACGGGGTCCAATGCTGCCGGTCCGCCCTGAAGGCCGAAAGCACCCTCACAAAGTGAGATCACTCCATCAAACTCTTCAACGAACTCAAGGTGTCTCGCATCAAGGCGTTCGAAAACTACCAAGTGTTCGAGATCTTCTTCAGCTGCCGATCTGTTCCCTAGATCGACGAACTGTTGCGAGATATCTACTCCGACACAGCTAAAACCCCGCCGAGCTAATTCAAGAGAATGGCGGCCGGGTCCACAGCCGACATCCAGTACTCGTTGTCCGGGCTTAAGCAGTAAATGCGTAATTGCGTGGTCCACCTCTTGTTTCGTGTTTCGGGTAAACGAATAGCGAAGATACGCCTCCTTTAAATGATCAGCTACTGGTTCAAACCAATGTGTTTCATGACCTTCCGAAGTCACTCGTCAGGCTTTCGCCTGGGCCCAGGTAGGGCCCGTAGCAAGGTTGACTTCAAGTGGGACCCGCAAATCTGCTGCCCCACTCATCTGCTCAACCGTCATTTGTTGAACATCTTGATATTCATCAGGGTGGACTTCGAGAATTACCTCGTCATGGACTTGAAGGACTAGCCGACTCTGGGCTTCCATTTCAGTCAACGAACGGTCGATGCCGACAAGCGCGATCTTGAAGATATCCGCTGCTAAGCCTTGGATGGGTGCGTTCATTGCTTGCCGCTCAGCCGCCTGACGAACCCGAAAGTTTGAGGCTGCGAGTTCGGGTATTGGTCGACGACGCCCAAAGATGGTTTCGGTATAGCCAACTTCCTTTGTCTTCTTTACAACATCATCCATAAAGGACCTGACTGCCGGAAACGCCGCGAAATAAGCATCGAGAATCTCTGATGCTTCGCTTGTGTCAATACCTAGGCGTTGGCCTAGTCCGTAAGCTTCCATTCCGTAGGCGAGGCCATAACTCACCATTTTTGCTCGCGAGCGCTGCTCAACGTTGACCTTCTCAAGATCAACCCCGAAAATTGAAGCTGCGGTCGCGTTATGAATGTCTTGTCCTTCTTCGAACGCCTCAATCAAACCGGGATCCTCGGCAAGGTGCGCGATAACTCTAAGTTCTATCTGGTTGTAATCAGCAACTAGGAAGTCGTATCCGCTTTGCGGAACGAACGCTTTCCGAAACTCTCTGCCTAGAGGTGTTCGCACTGGAATGTTGTGCAGATTTGGATCCTCCGAACTCAGGCGGCCAGTCCGCGCGACCGTCTGATTAAAAGTCGCCCTAATTCGGCCGTCCGGATCGGTGACTTCGAGTAGACCTTGGCCATAGGTTGATCGCAGCTTTTCAACTTCTCGGTATTCGAGGAGCAGGCCTACCACTTCATGTTGGTCACGGATTTTCTCTAGGGATGCTGCATCTGTCGAATAGCCAGTTTTCGTTTTCTTTTGCGGGGTCAGTCCTAATTCATCGAAGAGCACCTCGCGAAGCTGTTTTGTTGAATTGACATTGAATTCACGCCCGGCAATGCCGTGAATCACAGCCTCGAGTCGCTGAACTTCGCTGACTAGGTGGTCGCGCATCCGAGTTAGTTCTTTAACGTCTACCCCTACCCCAATATCCTCCATCCGAGATAGGACAGAGATAAGCGGCCGTTCAAGGTCTTCGTAGAGCCATGTCATTGAACGTTCGTCGATGAGGTTCAGCATTGTTGGGGCCAAACGACTTACCGCCAGAGCATCTCTTGCGATGTCCAGAAACAGATTTTCTCCGTCACCGCCGAGATCTAGCTGCCCAGCATTTGCTGTTTCACTGCGAACAAGCTCTTGTCGGCAATACCGCATCAATAGGTCGTCCAGAACGTATCTGCCTCCCGTTGGATCAAGAAGGTATGCAGCGATTGCTGTGTCAAGACGCAGGCCATCACCAACCAAACCAAGTTGACGAAAACCCCTAGTGAGCTCCTTTGCGTTATGTGCGTCAAAGCCAATGCCTCCTTGGGAGGTGAAACCACTCAACGCAGCGACAAGATCAGCGTCCTGTAGTAGCTCATTTTCAATCACCAACACTTCAGCGGTCTCAACATTTTGAAGTACCGCCAGAGCTATCAAGGAACCCTCTTCGTCGGCGATCCATCCAAGGGACAGCGGTTGCGCCTGTTCTTGCATTGGAATCAAAGCGGTAATGCATTCTTCCACGGAAGTCGCGTGCACCAATTCTGCTTCTAAGACGGCAGTTTCAGAATCGAGGCTCGGGAGCGCTCCTTCCAGGATTTCGCTTAACCGTTCATACAAGGAGTTGAACTCTAAAAGTTCAAAAAGGCGCTGGACCTCTTTGACGTCTACGACACCCCAATCGATGGAACTTCTGTCAAAGTCAACAGGAGCGTCCGTTCGCAGGACCATGGCGTCGACATTTCTTCTCGCCCGATCTTCGAACTCAGTCAAATTTTGTCGCAACTTAGGTGTCTGCTCGTCCGCGTGTTCGAAGATTCCATCCAGGCCCCCGTATGCGTTAATGAGCTTGGCGGCTGTCTTCTCTCCGACTCCTGGTACCCCCGGAAGATTGTCCGACGGGTCACCGCGTAGCGCTGCGTACTGTGGATACAGATCTGGGGTAACACCGGTTCTTTCAGCAATGCCCGCTTCGTCGTAGAGGGCGTAGTCGCTAACGCCTCTCCGGTTATAGAGAACTTTTATAAGAGGGTCTCGGACCATCTGATAGATATCTCGGTCTCCAGTCACGATGATCGCTTCATCACCTGCCTCTGCTACCTCTGTGGCAATAGTGGCCAGTACGTCATCGGCTTCAAAACCAGCGAGATCAACAGCCGGCACCTTAAGCGCGTCCAGAACTTCTCGAACTATTCCGAATTGCTGGATCAACAATTCAGGTGTTGGATCACGTTGCGCCTTGTACTCAGGCAGCATTTCGTGCCGGAACGTTGGTTCCGGTCGATCAAAGGCAACCACTATGCCATCTGGATCTTGGTCCTTAATTAGATTGAGCAACATCGAGGTGAAGCCGAATACAGCGTTTGTTACTTGACCTGACGCTGTCGCCATGTCTGTCGGCAATGCGAAGAACGCTCTATAGGTTAAAGAATTGCCGTCCAGCAAAAGAACTTTGGCCACGTGGCAACCCTAGGCCCCCAAACACTTCAAGCGGATGACCTTGGGATCCGCAAATGGAACTCGGAGCCTAAGGAACTAAATCTTCGGAGATGATCCGATTAGCTACATCCAACATGGAGGACCGTTCACTCATGGCAGTCTTTTGGACAAATGAGAATGCATCAGCTTCCGCTAGGCCATGTCCGTCCATAAGCACCCCTTTAGCTCGATCCACAGCTTTACGAACTTCTAGCTTTTCTTCCAACTCACGCACTGTGGCATCTAGTTGCAATATTTCTTCAAACCGACCTAACGCGACTTCAATGGCGGATACGAGTTCTTCGCGTTGAAAGGGTTTAACCAAATACGATAAGACTCCAGCGTCTCTAGCTTCTTCGATGAGATGTCGTTGACTGAAAGCCGTCAGAATGACTACAGCGGCCTTTCGTCCAACAGATACCTCTCTAGCAGCGGCCAAGCCATCCATTCCAGGCATCTTTATGTCGAAGATGCATAGGTCTGGTGAATGTTCGTGGACCAATTGCACGGCCTCATCACCGCGTCCGGTTTCGCCAACGACTACATAGCCTTCTTCTTCTAGCATTTCGCGCAGATCGAGCCGAATAATGGCTTCGTCTTCTGCTATGACAACGCTTTTCGACAACGGATTCCTCGTGGATTGTGAGGTAAGTAGCCTCAGGAGTGCGCCTTATAACCCTAGCCAGTCGAAGTGACGTCCCTCTGCTGCAAGACCTCTATCAATTCAATCGACCAGTAATACGGTCCAATAACGAATCTTGTTGTCCTTCTAGCTGAGTTAGGCGGTCAACCAATTCTTTACGCTGTCGGCTGATCACGTCGGCGTGTCGCGCTGCTCGTTGGTGGGTTCTTTCAGAAATGGGCGTCTCAGACACTAAAGCGTATATTCTCGCTGTTTCAGCCTCATCAGAAAAATGAGCAAACTGTTCGTCAAGTAGCACTAATTCGGCTCGCAAATTAACTATTTGCTCGCTCGTTCGACGGAGTTGCCGTTCTACAGTCCGAATTGACATGGGGCAGGAAATCTAGCCGACAAAGCCTACATTTCCTCCAGGGAGCCTTTAAGGCTTCTTCCCGACGCATCGTGCAAGGATGCCTGGCACAAAATCAGTGACCTCCACATCAACAAATCCTGCTGATCTGAAATAGTTCTCACATTCAGCGCGAGTGTGGGCCCGTCCTTGGCTGCCGCATATGAGTTCATTCATGCCCCACATGGCTGCATCGACTGGGCTCTTCCGATCGTTATCAAGCATCTCTCCTATAAGGTGCATTTCTCCACCTGCTTCTAGCGCACGGAAAGCTCTAGCTACGACGCCTCCAATGACTTCACCGTCGTAGATAGGCAGATTGCTAGCCATCACAACTACATCTACTGGAGATGGAAACTCCCCTTCAGTGAAATCGGCACCTATCGTTGAAACACGATCTTGAACGCCGGCATCGTTGATGTATTCCTGAGTCGCTACCACAACGGGTGGCAAATCCAGCACTGTTGCCTTGAGTCCCTCGAATTGTTCCACGGAGGTGATGCTGTAAGCACCTGACCCGCCTCCTAGGTCAAGGAGGTGCGTGCGGTTCGATAAGTCAACTGTGCGCACAAAACGTCGAGCAGCGCCAAATCCGATACTTGAGGTCGCTTGATGATATTTACGGGCTGACTCAACGGTTAAGTCGTCATACATCCCTAGTTTGGTTGAATCTGGATCCCGCATCTTTTCTGTCATTTGGAACCAGCCCGTCACATCAGGTCGGGTGAACATCATCCATGGGCCTGCGTATCGTTCCTTCCCTTCGACTAGATAGGCCTCAACGTCGGGTGCATTGCAAAGCTCTGTGCCATCCCAATCAAGAAGTCCGAGGCTCAAAGTGCAAGAGACAAGCCTGTCTACATCAATGGGGCGCAGCCCGGTTGCGTCTACTAGAGCTTCTTCTGTCCTACATCCGCCGCTGACTTGAGTAAACAGGCCTACGTCAAGGGCGGCATACAAGACTGCTGACGCGGTATAGGCCCTTGCTATCTCTTGTAAACGGGTGGTGTCTATTCGATTGCTCATTTTCCGATTTCCTCAACTATTGCAATTCTGACTCGTCCGCAACACGAAAATAGTCGGGTTTCCCTAGCGCCCAATATTCTCCCCACACCTGTTCTCCTCCTGCTACGTGGAATGTTTCACCTGTCACGAATGAAGACATGGCCGGAGAACCAAGAAATGCAACAGCCTGGGCAACATCGTGGACATCGCCTAATCGCCGTTGCGGATTGTGATCGAAGGAGGGACGCGCTTCGTTGGGGTAGTTCACTAAACCTGGACTGCGCACGACACCAACTGCAACTGTGTTGATCCGTATTTGGTGGGGTGCCCACTCCACACTTAACGAAGCCGACAGGCCCTCCGCTCCGGCTCTTGCGGCAGCAGTGTGCGGGATACCCACCGAAGCGCGACCAGTGATTGTTCCTATATTTACAATCGAGCCCCCACCCCCTCGGTCGATCCATGTTTGTGCTGCTTTTTGCATGACATACCAGGGGCCATACAAGTTTGTCTCAACCACGGCAGCCCAGCCCTTCGGCGAGATATCACTCGCCGGGGCAGGGAATTGGCCACCGGCATTGTTAACAACGAGATCCAATCTGTCAGACTTTTCCCAGATCTTTTCAAACAGACCGGCTACCTGTTCGGGGTCACGAACATTTGTCTGGACTGTTAGAACATCGATGCCCTGAGTTTCTAAAGATTCTCGCAACTGTTCCATCTTGTGTTCATCTCGACCGCACGTCACGATGCGAGCTCCTAAACGTCCCAGCAGCATGCAAATCGCTCGTCCAATCCCTCCGGCTCCCCCAGTTACTAGCGCTACCTGATCCCTGTACAGGCCGTCCCGGAAACCGTGAGCCAGCGATGCGAGCTCGTCGTCAGTCCATGAAGAGTAGGGATCATCCGCCATGAGCACACGCTAGAGGCAACGATGTGAGTCTTGCATGGCTTTGACTCAAAGGATCTGGTGCCCGGAGCGGGAGTTGAACCCGCACGCCCGTGAGGGCAGAGGATTTTGAATCCTCCGTGTCTGCCATTCCACCACCCGGGCGGCAATGGCTGAGGTTACCCGTCAAATCGGGTGTTTTTAGGAGTTGTTGACGCATATTGTCCTCATTTCCACCTAGAGATCAATGTTTCCCGTAACCTCTACCTTCAGCCATGGTCCATAAGTTTCGCATGACCATGTGAAACCTTTCGGACCACTCTGCGGTCCAACTCACAAGAAGGCGACCGCATAGGGAGGCTGCGTGCTGGCATTCACATTTCCTGGTCAAGGCTCACAAAAGCCATCTATGGGTTCGGAATGGATTGAGCATGAAAGCTGGGAACTAGTAGATGAGGCATCTGCGGCCTGTGGACGTGACGTTAGTCAGCTCCTACTTGAGGCCGATGCCGATGAATTAAAACAAACACGAAATAGCCAATTAACAACCTTTGTTCTCAGCATGGTGGTTTTGGATGCTGTGGAACGTACCGGTGTCGCCCCTAACTTCGCCGCCGGCCATTCACTGGGCGAATACAGCGCTCTTTGCGCAAGTGGTGCCCTCTCTTTCGAAGATGCCGTCCGATTAGTCGCTGAACGTGGTGAAGCTATGCAAGTGGCTGCAGACGAGCACGATGGCACCATGGCCGCGATACTTGGTTTAGACGATGATCTCGTGGTGAGTGCTTGCGCCCGAATAGATGGCGATGTTTGGGTAGCGAACTACAACGCACCTGGTCAGATCGTGATTGCTGGGTCCCCGATAGCGGTCGGAGATGCTAGCGATAAGGCCAAAGAACTGGGTGCCAAAAGAGCTATGGGGCTACCAGTAGGAGGAGCGTTTCATACACCATTTATGGCACCAGCAAGAGATCGCCTACGGAAAGCACTCGCAGAGGTTGAAGTACGAGCGCCAGCCATACCTGTCGTCGCCAATGTTGATGCCGTTGCTAGGGAAGATGCGCCAGAATGGCCGCAGCTCCTAGCAAGCCAACTCTGTAGTCCAGTTCAGTGGAGGCAAAGTCTTTATACGCTGCAGGAATTGGGTTGCTCGACGTTCGTTGAGTTAGGCCCGGGGACAGTCCTGACTGGTATGGCGAAGCGCACGCTGAAAGAAGTGGATACTTTGTCAGTCGCAACGCCAGAAGACGTGGACACTTTATTGGCGACTGTCACTGATCTGGGTTCTTCTACCCAAGGCAGCAGTGGAGCCGGGGAACACCTTTATGTAACTGAACGCCTTGTCGTAAGTCCGTGTGCCGGGGTATTCGTTCCAAAACAAGGAATCAGCGGTGACCAGCCGATTAACGTCGGTGATGTGGTCGGGTGGGTAGCCGAAGAGGAAGTACGCTCACCTTTTGCGGGACTTCTTATGGAGTTCATGGCCTTAGAGAGCGAACGTGTTACTGCCAGGCAACCAATTGCATGGCTGCGGACGAGGTAGGGAACCGTCGATGACTTCAACAGCCGCAGCCGGTGCTCGCATGCTGTCCGTTGGGACAGCCCTCCCAGACAAAGTACTGACTAACCATGATCTGGAAGAGATGGTTGACACATCTCACCAGTGGATTGTTGAACGATCAGGAATTCACGAGCGACGTATCGGCGGGACTACGGCTGGCCTAGCTGCGGAAGCAGCACAAATGGCAATCGAACGTTCAGGTATCGACCCTGCATCTATCGACTTGCTGATCCTCGCCACCACCAGCCCTGATCGGCAAGTGCCAGCTACGGCCTCAACAGTCCAAGAAATACTCGGGCTCCGTTGCGGAGCTATGGACTTAAATGCTGCCTGTTCGGGGTTCGTGTACGGCCTTATCGCTGCTCATGGCTTTATCCAAATGGGGCATAGTCGGATCCTAGTAATAGGCGCCGAAACTCTTTCACGGCTAACCGACTGGACAGACCGGAGCACCTGCATTTTGTTCGCCGATGGGGCTGGCGCTGCCATCATTGAGAAAACTGACGGTCCAGGAGACCTGCACGGTTGGCATGTTGATAGCAATGGGGCCCTCGAAGAGTCATTGTTTTGTGATTTCGATGGAAAAATCCAAATGGCAGGCCAATCAATTTTCAAGAATGCAGTCCTGGCAATGGAAAATGCTGCCCGGAAGTCTCTTGAAATGGCGGAGCTATCCTCCGACGCTATTGATCTTGTGATCCCTCATCAGGCAAATGTCCGCATCGTTGAAGCATCGTGCAAGCGTTTAGGAATTCCTTACGAGAAGGCCTCCATGGTTATTCACAGGACAGGTAATACTTCGTCCGCTTCGATACCACTGGCACTTGAAGACGCCTGGGTCCAAGGCCGAGTAAAGAAAGGCGACAACCTTCTTCTAGTCGGATTCGGCGCCGGCATGACCTCAGCTGCCGCGGTCATCACTTGGGATGGGATATGAGTGCACCCAGAACGGTGCTTGTAACGGGAGGCAACAGAGGTATCGGTCTCGCTTCGGCACAGCTATTAGCAGATCAAGGCCATCGCGTCGCTATAACAGCCCGGAATCCCGAAACGGTCGACGACCGGATCCTGTCGGTTCCCTGTGACCAGACTGATCCGTCTGCCGTCGAAAGCGCATTTGAAACAATCGAAGCCGAACTGGGTTCAGTCGAAGTTCTTGTGGCCAATGCTGGCATCACCCGTGACCAACTGCTTCTTCGAATGTCGGATGAGGATTTCTCCGAAGTGATAGCCACTAACCTCACCGGCTCCTATCGCATGGCCCGCAGAGCTACCAGGACCATGCTCAGAGCGCGTTGGGGTCGCCTAATCTTCGTTTCTTCGGTCGTTGGACTCTTGGGTTCAGCGGGCCAAGTCAACTACGCCGCCAGCAAGGCTGGTCTAATTGGAATGGCGAGATCCATGGCCCGGGAACTCGGCTCACGTAGTATCACCGCAAATATCGTTTCCCCCGGCCCGGTAGCAACAGAAATGTTCGCTTCACTAACCGAAGAACAACAGTCTGCGATTACAAACCAAGTCCCGCTCGGACGAGTTGCTCAACCCGAGGAAATAGCCCAGACCATTGCCTTTCTGGCGTCCGAATCCGCTGCATACATATCGGGCGCCGTAATCCCGATTGATGGTGGACTTGGCATGGGGCATTGACCCAAACCATCTACACTTCGCATTGTCCAATGACACAAGGAACACCTCAATGAGCGACAACTTCGAGCGATTCAAAAACTGTGCCGTGGAGGTACTTGCAGTGGATGCGTCCGCTGTTACTACCGAAGCAAGCTTTGCTGATGATCTTGACGCAGACAGCCTGGATTTAGTCGAGCTGGTAATGGCTCTTGAAGAAGAGTTCGACATCACCGTCGAAGAAGAAGAACTGTCCGACGTTGCCACTGTCGGCGATGCTGTGGCGTTGGTTGAGTCGAAACTGTGAGTGAAAGGCGCAGGGTAGCCATCGTCGGCCTCGGGGTCGTTTCCTGCGCCGGCACAGGGCTAGAAGCATTTTGGCAGGGACTGAACTCTGCGCCGCCTGAAGGTGAGCGTCGCGTTCACGATTTCGATCCTCTGCCCTTTTACGACAACCCAAAAGAGGCGCGAAGAGCTGATCGCTCCCAACAAATGGCTACAGCGAGCGCAACAATGGCAATTGAAGACGCTGGAGACCTAACGTCCGACCCCGCACGCTGCGGGGTTATCTACGCAACTGGGGTTGGAGGGCTACAGACCTTTGAGGAGCAAGTCCTCGTCCATGACCGCAAAGGCGCAAGGAGAGTTTCTCCTTTCATGGTTCCGATGATTATGCCGAACGCTCCAGGAGCTGCTATCTCAATGCGTTTCGGCCTTCAGGGACCAAATGAGACCATCACTACCGCCTGTGCGGCGAGCACGCATGCTATTGGTTACGCCACTCGTCTTATCCAAATGGGATATGCCGATGTAATTGTTTCGGGCGGTGCAGAGTCAGTCATGTCGCCGGTCGGTACAGCAGGCTTTCAAAACATGACCGCTTTATCCTCATCCGGCCGATCAATGCCTTTCGACAAAGACCGAGATGGCTTCATGATGACCGAAGGTTCAGCCACACTGATCCTCGAAGAAATGGAGTCAGCTAAGGCGCGAGGAGTTCACATCTACGGAGAAGTTCTAGGCTCAGGGTCCACAGCGGACGCCCACCACATAACCGCGCCCGCTCCGGGTGGCGATGGGGCTCTCCGATGCATGCAATTGGCAATTGAAGACGCCGGATTATCCTCCAACGACATCGCCTCTATTAACGCACACGGGACCTCCACTCCCCTCAACGATGCAGCCGAGGCTGAGGCATTGTCGAAACTATTCGGAGATAACGGTCCCCCCGTTACTTCGACCAAAGGGATCACAGGACATGCCCTTGGAGCCGCAGGGGCGATAGAAGCAACAGCTGTCCTCTTGTCATTTATTCACAAACAAATCCCACCAACCTCAGGTTTCACAACGCCAGACCCAGAGATGGCCGAATTTAATCTCGTGACCGGCAGCCCCCAGGATTGGGAGCCCGGACCGTCAATGTCAAATTCGTTTGGCTTTGGTGGACACAATGGTTCGATTGTTTTGGCCCCAACCGAATAGGTGCCCTCTACAAAACGCGAGTTAATGCTGTCGTCGCGGACGCTACTAACAAGACCACCGGCAACGGCGCTTTCATCAAAGTAGCCACAGCTCCAGTTGCTACCCCAGCAGTAAGGGCACTGACAGTCAGTCTTCCACCGCCGTCAAAGGTCTGGACAACTATCAGTCCAGACAAAACCGCTGGCGTCAGATACGCGAGAAAACTCTGGCCCGATCCGAAAAGACGAAGATTCCCGGCAGTTAAGACTCCGCCAATTTTGAAGAAATAGCAGCCTGCTGCTAGTCCAGCCAATAACCACCAGGTCATCCGTTTCGGCCCTTCACTCTTGGCGCTCAATTCTTGTCGCTACCACCGCACCTAAAGCCGCTAACAGAACTGGGAAACCCGCTGGTAACAGCGGAACTGTCACCACAGCAACTACTGCCCCAATCACAGCCGCCCTTCGCTTATTCCGATCTTTCAAATGCGGCACCAGCAGCGCCAAGAATCCTGCAGGAAATGCGGCATCAAGACCCCAAGCAAATGGGTCGCCGACAACTCCACCGACGAGAACTCCGATTAGAGTCCCGACATTCCAAAAGAAGAACACAGATAAACCAGTTATCCAAAATGCTTCCCTACTCTCCCTAAGATTGCCTTGAGCCTCAGCCATAGCAGTACTCTCATCGATTATCAGCTGGGCGGCGACAAGGCGGCTACCTTTTCCAGAAGGCATGACTTGAGACATCGATAAGGCGTAAGCACCGTTACGCGCTGCCAACAAAAGCGCTGCCCCAAGCGCCGACATCGGGTCGCCTCCAGTGCTGACCACTCCAACTGCAGCAAACTGAGACGCACCGGTAAACATTAAGAGCGACATCATTACGGCCTGCAGCCCGGAGACCCCTGCTGATACTGACAGAACCCCAAAGGTGACACCGAAGGTACCTACAGCTAGCCCGAGCAGAAATCCATCACGTCGGTGCTGACGGGACCAAAACGTCTTGAGTCGCTCACCCACAGTCAATACCGAGGATTACAGGTCGCCAGCATTCGCGATGATGAACATCATTTCTGCCTTACAAGCAAGCTCTTCACCCACGAACGCTTCTCCCGTCGCCCTGCCCGCCATTCGTGACATCTTGCCCAAATGAGCTTTGAGGGTCAAAGTTTCGCCTGGACGTACTTGTCGCCTGAAGCGAGCCTTGTCTATCCCCCCGAATAAGGGCAGTTTTCCCGAGAACTCTTGAGCACTGAGAGCAGCTAGCCCCGCCGTTTGAGCAAGTGCCTCCACAATCAACACGCCGGGCAGTGTTGGTCGTCCCGGAAAGTGTCCTTCAAAGAAGGCTTCGTTCCCTGTTAAATGCCATAGCGCTGTGCACGACGCTCCAGGGTCCAGTTCTACGATTTCGTCGCACAGCAAAAATGGTGGTCGATGTGGGAGGAGTTCACTTGGGTGAGGGAAGTCACTCATTGATCTTCTCCAGTGCGGACAACAACTCAACGGGCGTTGCCTTTGGCGACACCTTTACCCACGTCCCCTCAATTCGCCCAGAAGGCGAAATCAAAAACAGCGAGCGTGTAATGCCCTCATACTCGCGGCCGTACAGTTTCTTCGGTCCAAAAACAAAGTACTTCCGAGCAACTTTATGCTCTGGGTCCGAGAGAAGGGGGAAACCAAGTCGGTGCTTTTCGGCCCACGCCGCTTGTTTCTCAGGGCTGTCCGCGCTAATACCGACCAGTGCAACACCGCTGATCCTAGGAAGTAGGTCTCGTAATCCGATCGCCTGCTCTGTACACCCCGAAGTATTGGCTCTGGGATAGAAGAACAGCGCTACTCGAGAAGTTTGTTGATCGGTCAACCGCCACTTTTCATTATTTTGGTCATAAAGCGTGAAGGCAGGGGCCCGGTCACCAAGCTGAAGCATTTAGCCAACTTAGCGATCTGCGAGTGCCTCGTAGTGCCCCAGCAAGATAATTACTTCGTAGATTCACCGAAGAAGCCCACACGTATGTACGCCACGACAGCATCAATTTCCGCGTCTGTGAGGCTCGCACCAAAGCCCGGCATGGAACGTCTTCCTCGCGCGACGAGGCTACGTTGCTCCTTATACGAGTATTTGTGTCCCTTACCTACAAGATCAGGGCCGAAATTACCGGACCCGTTTTGTCCGTGGCAGGCTGAACATGTGTCGCTGTACACGGCTTCACCCAAGCTCAATTCGACCTGTGAATATTTTTCGTCTGTAGGGCCTTTAGATGCCCAGTCAGTACTGTCGCCGCACGCTAGACAACACGCGCTTAGCAGCGCCATCGATAGTCGTAATCCCCGAACCTTCATTTCAACTGCAACCGCTGTCCGCCGACTCCGGAATACTTGCTCGGTTTTTCGGTCCACCTGCGAGAAACCCACTGAGCATCCCGTACATGAGCATGGAAGTGTTCTGGAATCTGCCTCATGGTCCGGTCAATGGTGCCGTTCCCGTCTCCGAATCTCTCAATTCCCGCCTCATTTAGGCGGTCTAACATCCATTCAATCTGCTCTTCGCTAGGCGTGGTCCCGTGTGATTTCCATACAACCATCGGTGTCGAACAAGCCTCACAGTCGGCCACCCAACAAACATCATCTTCGTAATACCAGTGGGTGAAGCGTGCTGCCTCGCACAATTCGCATAGCTCGCTCGTCTTATTCACCACCGAAAACAAGCCTCAACCTGCGTCGAGCGCAGCTCGGTAGGAGGCGACCAGCTCACCTACCCCATCCGCTCCGCCACCATCAAGAAGTCGACGCACAACCGCTGACCCGATGATGACCCCATCAGCCACGACACTCGCTTCGACTGCTTGCTCGGGCGAACCAATTCCGACACCTGTGAGTACTGGTTTATCGGTGACGCTCTTACATCTTT
>TARA_B100000686_G_scaffold355367_1_pt1 | contig 33285 bp, 31 predicted proteins | sample TARA_B100000686 | Tara Oceans TARA_B100000686 (sample SAMEA2622733) | marine metagenome | biome: marine biome (ENVO:00000447); feature: marine epipelagic mixed layer (ENVO:xxxxxxxxx); material: "saline water (ENVO:00002010), including plankton (ENVO:xxxxxxxx)" | depth 150 m | reverse complement strand
TTATTGATCCATCCAGCGTATCGAGAAAATACGGGTACAATTTTATTGGAAGCAATTGCTGCTGGTGTTCCTGTTCTTACAACAAACGTGTGTGGCTATGCCCATCATGTCCAGCAAGCTAATGCTGGCATAGTTCTGGCTTCTCCTTTTGAGCAAGATCGTTTGAATCGAGAACTCGAATCACTCCTGACATCCAAAAAGAGGGATATTTGGCAAAGAAATGGCCGTCGATATGGAGAGAATGAAGAACTTTATCGTATGCCGGTTACAGCTGTTGATATCATAGAAAACTATAGTCAAACAAAAAACGACTCATTTTTAGCTTCATTTGACCAATCTACCCACGACATTCGCTATCTAGATCAACACCTAGCCCGGGGAGCACTCAAGGGCAAAAAATTCGTCGATATTATGAAGGCTGAGGGTGAACTTATAAGAACTGCCCCTGAAGAAGGTCGACGCACTAGCCGATTAGGGCTAGACGGAAAATACTACTATCTTAAAACACATACCGGAGTAGGTTGGCCGGAAATTTTTAAGAATTGGACCTATTTAAGGTTGCCGGTTCTCGGTGCAAAAAACGAATGGCATGGAGTACATCATCTGGAGCGCCATGGAATCGATACGCTAACCATTTCAGGATATGGAACAGAATCAGGTAGATATGCCTATGCTCATAGACAATCCTTTATTCTTACTGAAGAAATAAACGGAACAATCAGTCTAGAAGAATTAGGTCAAGAATGGAAAAAAACACCACCAACTAGCAAAAGCCAAATCCGTTACAAGCGATGGCTCATAAGAAAAATAGCAAACTGTGCTCGCACAATACATCAAAGTGGAGCTAATCATCGGGATTTCTATTTAGCTCATTTCCTTCTACAAAGAAAGTATGAAAAAGGCGAACCCTCAATTGAAAAGAGCAAACTTTATGTAATTGATTTGCATCGCATGCAAATTCGTCACAGAACTCCAATGCGTTGGAAAGTTAAAGATATTTCGGGCCTTCACTATTCAAGTCTGGAATTGATTTCGGATGGAATTCTAAGTCGTCGCGATATTTTTCGCTTCATGTCGACTTATCGTCGTTCTGATTTGCGAAATACCTTAAACGATGATCAAACATTTTGGGCGCGAGTGGAGTCTAGAGCCAATAGCTTAATGTTGGCGGAGCAACGTCGTAATCTTCATGGCTCTAAGTCTGGCGCTCAGACGCTACATAAAACCAGAATACAGTACTAAATTCAGTTTGCGAACCATCCAAACAAATCTCATGATCAAAGCGTTGTGTCTCTAAAACCCATATCAAATCATCTGGTGAAATCACTGAAATTGAAAAATTTGGGTGCAGAATACCATAGTCACTATGCTGGCCCAAATCTTCTTAAGTTTTTAGCGGCACCAGATTATTACTTTTTCAACGATAAGTGCGAACACATAAAGAACGATCAAACTACGACGGTGGTTGTTGACCGGGAGCTAATGGAACACTGCCCGATTGTAATAAAGCGATACAATACAAAAAATACTTGGCACGCGATACGTCGCACAATCCGCCAATCACGAGCTGAAAACTGTTGGATATACGCAAAAAAGTTGGAGGAAATGGGTGTTAAAGTAGCACCTCCGATAGCTTTCATACAAGAATATATCAAGGCGGGCCTAAAGGGTCGCTCCTGGTACCTAACAGAATATGTAGATGCCCCTTCGTTTGCAACCATCTTAAGTTGTGAAAAAAAGGTCACTGATGAGGAGAAAGTGATAGAGCAAATAATTGAGACACTGAGCTTTCTCTGGAAACATGATATTTCGCATGGAGATACTAAAAACAGCAACTTTCTACTATTTGAAGACGAAATCTTTGTGATAGATTTAGATGGCATGAAACAACATAAAAGTGCGCAAGACTCAGCCCCATCCATACGTAAAGATATAGCGAGATTTCTTAGAAATTACCGCGATAAACCAGAATTATTTAACATTGCTTCTAAAAAAATCAGGCGGGCGGGTTTCAGCTAAAACTGTAGCGCCTACCTTGATGATCTTAGAGAAAGAGTTGCTGAAAAAAAGGGATGATCCGATGCGCCTGGTGGCTCCATTCGCGCTGACAACACATCTAAGCCACGGACGAGTATCCAATCTATTCGATCCACATCATCTGTCGATAGAGCCGTGGCATCGCGAACCTTGTGAGTTAATAGCTTTTGAAGATTCGGATCTAGGCTGGTGGTATTAAAATCACCTAGCAATACTGCCGTATCAAAACTGAGAAATAAATTTAAGACATGTTTTAGCGGTTCAGTTTGTTCTGATGGTTTCGAAAGATGAGTGTTAATAACATTTATGATTTTTCCTTGTAATCGAATTTTATATGTTGTGACATTGCGATAAGCTTTTCCTGTTGTGGGTGAAAGCGGCTCTCTAATCCACTCTATAACAGGAAACCGGCTTAACAAAGCGTTACCTCTATGAGGAAAAAATAATTGTCTCCGTGTTGCTGAGAAATGTGCCGAATATCCACAGCGGTCTGCCAAGCTATATGCTTGATTTCTAAAGTTCCTTAAGCTGTTACCTTCGACTTCCTGCAGCGCAACAACATCACAACTGGAGATTACACTAGCAATGCGGCCCAAATTCCGTGTACCATCAACACCGCGCGCGCGATGGATATTATATGTTCCTATAGTTATAACTTTTGGATTTTTACTGGAATGGTAAATCTTACCCATTAAACCATTTCCTTTTTTTGCCGGAAGGGGCCAGTGTCTCACCATGCACCAAAATACGAGCACGCTCGAAAAAATCATCAGAAATAGCATCATATGTACGATCCACCTAATCCGGACTTAAAAATTTTAATTAGAGGTTGGTTCTGTATTCGTTTTAAAGTTAACATAGTCATGTTATTTTACTGAAGTAGCCTATTTGATCACCAGGCTTGGAGAACAGCTCAAATTTTACTTTATCATATGAAAAAAATTTCATGAAAACAGGCCTACTTTCGGATGATAGATTAATGTTACATGATACTGGAAAGTCACATCCTGAGTGTGCCGATCGAATTACAGTAACACTTGATCATATTAAAAAACAAGAATGGTTTCATCAATTAGTACGAATAAACGCAACACCATGTGATGAGGCATGGATTCATGAGATACATGAAATTGAATTCATCCGAAGAGCTCAAAAGACTTGCCAAGAAGGTCTAAGATTTTTAGATAGCCAAGATGTACAAGTTAATCGCGCGAGTTTTGATACCGCAGTATTAGCAGTCGGGGGCATACTAAGACTTGTCGATATTGTTATATCAAAAAAAGTCGTTAATGGTTTTGCAATAACCCGGCCGCCCGGCCATCATTCTGAAAGAGATATGGCCCTAGGATTTTGCATTTTGAATAATGTAGCGATTGCAGCTCGCTACCTTCAAAAACAACATGGTGTAGGCAAAATCCTAATTATTGATTGGGATGTCCACCATGGGAATGGGACGCAACATATATTTGAATCAGATTCTTCCATTTTTTATATCAGCTTACATCAATTCCCACACTATCCTGGAACTGGCTCAATATCAGAAACTGGAATTGGTAAGGGCAAAGGTACAACACTGAACTGTCCCATGCCTCCTGGGAGTAGCAATAAAGACTACCACGATGTGTTTAAAGATAAGATTCTTCCAGAAGTAGCGAACTTCAAACCAGAAGTAGTACTTATTTCAGCTGGATTTGATGCACATAAAGATGATCCGCTCGGAAGCATCAATTTAACAACTAGCTTTTACGGTTGGATGACACAAAGGGTTCTGGAAATTGCTAATCAATATGCCGATGATCGAATAATATCTGTGCTTGAGGGCGGTTACAACCTAGGCGCATTAGCAGATAGTATTAAGGAGCATTTGTCTGTACTTTCGGGCATTAAAACTGAAAGCCACACCAATTAGGAAAAAAATACCTGACTTTCATGCTATCCCCAAATAGCTCTGTGAAAATTTTTGGGCCTTCACTTATTGATATTTCTGCTGTTCACCGTTAAATTTGTCGTAAGTTCTTTTTGAAAAAATCGAACAATCAATGAAAAGGGAACAATGACTACCCTCAACTTAGTGGCTAAACACAGTTGAGTTTCGCAGTATCTACTGGCTTATTGGAAAATAAACTAATATATTAGCCTCCGAATGTGTAAACACTTAATCCGGCTCAGAGTTCATTGAGAAAATAGCCTATGGTTTTTAAGCCTGCATCCGGTCGGTATGACGGACCAGAATTAGAGCAAGAAATACTTGACTTCTGGCGTGATAATAAAATTTTCGAGAAATCACTAAAGCTATCTTCGGGCAGGCCGTTGTATACCTTTAACGAAGGTCCGCCAACAGCAAATGGCCGCCCAGGGATCCATCACGTTCTTGCCCGAACCTTCAAAGATGTGTACCCCCGATATAAAACTATGCAAGGTTTTCATGTCCCGAGGAAAGCTGGATGGGATACTCATGGATTGCCCGTAGAACATGAGATTGAAAAAGAACTTGGCATTTTCGACAAAAAACTAATTGAGGAAAAAATTGGGGTAGCAGATTTTACAAAACGTTGCCGAGACTCTGTGATGCGTTACATCAGCGAATGGGAAACTTTGACAGAGCGGATGGGCTTTTGGGTTGACCTCGACGAAGCTTACTACACACTTGATAACAATTATATTGAGTCTGTTTGGAATTTGTTAAAAATTATCTGGGAAAAGAATCTAATCTACCAAGATTACAAAGTGGTTCCTTATGATCCCCGAATTGGCGCTACCCTTTCCTCGCATGAGGTTGCACAAGGCTATCGTGAAACAGAAGATCCATCGGTTTTCGTTCGATTTCCATTGCAAGATAGAGAAAAAACTTACTTTTTAGTATGGACTACGACCCCATGGACTTTACCAGCTAATTTGGCACTTGCAATCGGAAGTGACATCAAATATGCGTTCGTAGAGCATGCAGAAGATATTTTTATTGTCGCAGAAACGTTAGTTGAGTCGGTATTCGAAGACAGAAATTATCGAATAACCGAGGTGGTTTTAGGTAGTTCACTTGAAGGTTTATATTATGACCGACTGTTTAAAGAGTTGGAAGTGACTGGTGATATATGTCGTGTTTTGCCTGCCGACTTTGTCAGCACAGAAGATGGCACAGGCATAGTGCATGTAGCCCCCGCTTATGGTTTAGAAGATTTACGCCTTTGCCAATCACACGGTCTCCCTATCGTTCATGCAGTAGAACTTGATGGTTGTTTTAATGATTCGATAAAGTCAGTGGCTGGGTTATTTTTTAAAGATGCCGATCCAATCATCATTAATCACCTTAAAGAAAAAGGGCTATTATTTGAAGAAAAAACCTATAAGCATAACTATCCATTTGGTTGGCGCACTGGTGACCCACTAATCTACTATGCGAAAAATGCTTGGTATATTAAAACAACTTCCGTTCGAAATCGCATGGTAGAACTTAATCAAACAATTAACTGGACCCCCAAATCTATCCGCGACGGACGTTTTGGCAATTGGTTGGAACATAATGTGGATTGGGCTCTTTCTCGCGAGCGTTTTTGGGGCACGCCACTGCCGATCTGGACCGATGGATTCGGTGACTTCATCTGTATTGGATCACTTCAAGAATTAGAAAATTTGTGTGGTAAATCGCTCAAAGAAATTGACTTGCACCGACCATCTATTGACCAAATTATTTTCACGCATCCTAAAAATGGCCATGAATATCGTCGTGTCCCAGAGGTAATTGATTGTTGGTTTGATTCCGGTGCAATGTCCTATGCACAATGGCACTATCCCTTTGAAAATAAGGTCAAATTTGATGACCACTTTCCAGTTGACTATATTTGCGAAGCTATCGATCAAACCCGGGGGTGGTTTTATAGCTTACATGCAATCGCTACTCTTGTATCCGATGAAATAGCATACCGGAATTGCGTATGTTTGAACCACATAGTCGATGGCGATGGGAAAAAAATGTCAAAATCTCAAGGAAATATTGTTGATCCATACGATGTTTTCGATAGCGTTGGTGCGGATCCTTTGAGGTGGTACTTTTTAGCGCGTCTTTCCCCGGAAGCACAAAAAAGAATCTCTAGCAAAATTGTATCTGAGGTAGCTAGCTCTTTTGTCAATACTCTTTGGAACACCTTTAGTTTTTTTGTCCTTTATGCCGGCTTAGACAAGGTTGATCTGGTTAGTAATGTTGACCAAGCAGAACGACCCGAGCTAGATCGTTGGATCCTAGCACTTCTTTATAGAACAATAGAAACCTCCACGCAAGCTCTAGACAACTATGACGCAAAGCGCGCTGGTGAAGCCATTGAACACTTCACTAATCAATTAAGTAATTGGTATATACGTCGTAGCAGGAAACGTTTCTGGAAAAGCGAGGCTGGAATCGACAAACAGTCTGCCTATTTAACTCTCTATACTTGCTTAGAAAATCTAGACAAACTAATCGCTCCATTTATGCCATTCTTGGCTGAAAAAATATATCAACACCTTGTGCGGGGACAAAAAAATGATGCGCCAATCAGTGTACATATGTCAAGGTGGCCAACACTAGATCCAAACTGGCAAGATGATAATTTACTAGATTCAATAGCAGTAGTACAACAGGTTGTCTCCCTTGGACGCGCTGCTCGTGAAGAAAGTCGAGTACGTGTACGGCAACCTTTGCCTAAGTTACTCGTTCGTTTGCCAGACCAACAAAAAGCCGAAGCAACAATTTTGCATAAAGAACAAATATTAGATGAGCTAAATGTTAAAGAGATCGAGCTCGTTGCTAATGACGCACATCTGATTACCTATCGCTTGAAACCAAACTTACCTCGATTGGGGTCACGCTACGGAAAATTGATTCCAAAAATCCGAGAAGCCTTGAAAAATGTTGATGGACGTAGTTTTTCTGAATCTCAGGCTGCTAGGAAAGATTGTCAACTACAAATCGACGGGGGGGAAATAAATCTTGAGCCAGATGATTTTTTTGTGGAGACAACCTCTGCAGAGGGATATGCCGGTTCTGAAGCTAATGGCTTTTTGATAGCACTTGACACCCGCATAACACCAGAACTAGCCCAGGAGGGTTTAGTTCGAGAATTAATCAGAACTGTTCAGGATGCTAGAAAACAAGCTGAGCTTGAGGTGTCCGATAGGATCTCTTTGCAAATTACAGGATCCCCAGATATTGTCGCGGCAACTAGCGTACATCGTGAATGGATCATGACGGAAACCCTGACGGAAGAATGGACCAAACATGTTTCTGAAAATACTTTTTTCATAGAACACAGTTTAGATAAACAGAATTGGAAAATTCAGCTAACAAAAATTTGATTATCTGATCTTTGCGCATTGTCTTACAATCCTCATCCAAACCGAATACTTTATACTCTGCTAAAATTTAAAGGAAAAATAGGCAAGAAACATCACTTGCCTATTATCGAAGACAAATTAGAACTTTTATCAGGAGAATGCCATGGCCCGTAGTTTTTTATTTACCTCAGAGTCAGTTTCGGAAGGCCATCCTGATAAAATGGCAGATCAAATATCCGATGCGATTTTAGACGCGCTAATTAAGCAAGATAAACATTCTCGGGTTGGATGTGAAACTCTGGTAACAACCGGGCTTGTCATTGTGTCTGGCGAAATTACTAGTGGGGCACACATCGATACAACAGAAATCGTGCGTGATACGATTAATGATATCGGATACTGTTCTTCTGATATCGGCTTTGACCATGCCAGTTGCTCCGTGATTATTGCCTTAGACAAACAGTCTAAGGACATTGCTCAAGGTGTTAATGAAGGTGAGGGTATCGATTTAAAACAGGGAGCTGGTGACCAAGGACTTATGTTTGGTTTTGCATGCAATGAAACTGATGTCCTTATGCCCTTGCCAATCACCTATTCCCATCGTCTAGTAAAAAAACAGGCAGAGGTCAGGAAATCAGGCACTCTAGGATGGTTAAGGCCCGATGCTAAAAGCCAAGTTAGTGTTCGCTATGAAAATGGGAAGCCGCACTCTATTGATACAGTTGTTCTATCGACTCAACATGACGAAGTCGTGACCTATGATGTTTTGAGAGAAGGAGTAATCGAGGAAATTATAAAACCAGTCCTACCTGCCAAAATGGTGTCTAAAGATACTAAATTCTTGGTAAACCCAACTGGCAGATTTGTGATAGGTGGGCCTCACGGCGACTGTGGCCTCACGGGTCGCAAAATTATCGTGGATACTTATGGAGGGTCCGCACACCATGGCGGTGGCGCATTTTCAGGTAAAGATCCCTCCAAGGTCGACCGCTCTGCGGCGTATGCAATGAGACATGTAGCTAAAAATGTTGTAGCTGCAGGGTTGGCAGAGAAGTGCGAAGTGCAAGTTGCGTATGCGATTGGTGTCGCTCAGCCGGTATCACTAATGGTGAACACCTTTGGGACTGCCATGGTTCCAGAAGAAACTATCGAGGAACTAATCCTTCAGGAGTTCGACTTAACACCTCGAGGTATTATCGAAACGTATGACTTGCTGCGGCCCATTTATCGAAAGACTGCTGCGTATGGCCACTTTGGTCGAACAGAGCCAGAATTTAGTTGGGAATTGACCGATAAAGCTGACTCTCTGCGTGATGCAGCGGGCGTTAAAATCTAGCCAAGCGATCAAAACTTGGGCTAAAATAGCGCCTTGATGATGCTGAGGAGCGTTGCGACGGGTTTCAAATTCTGCCAGGCTCAGCTAAACCACATCTAGATTAACGCAACTGCGCTCGATGAATCTGGAGAAAAATATGAGCGCTCAAACTAATCCTAAGTTTTCTGATTACCAGGTTGCGGATCTTTCGCTGTCCGGATGGGGACGGCGCGAAATTGCCATAGCTGAGACTGAAATGCCTGGACTCATGGCAATACGTGGGGAATACGGCAAAAACCAACCTTTAAAAGGCGCGCGAATTGCCGGAAGCTTACATATGACCATCCAAACTGCGGTTCTTATCGAGACTCTGCAATATCTAGGCGCTGATCTGCGATGGGCATCATGCAATATTTTTTCAACCCAAGATCATGCCGCCGCAGCTATAGCAGAGAGTGAAATCCCTGTTTTTGCTTACAAAGGCGAAACATTAGAAGAATACTGGGAATACACTCACCAAATCTTAGAGTGGGATGACGGCGGCACACCAAATATGATTCTAGACGATGGTGGGGATGCGACACTATTAGTAACACTAGGCGCAAAAGCAGAAAACCAATCTTCAGTGCTTGACGAGCCGAGTAGCGAAGAGGAAGAAGCGCTATTTTCTAGCATCCGTAAACGCCTTCAACACAGGCCTAAATTCTATAGTCGTATTCTCACCAATATTGAAGGCGTAACTGAAGAAACAACTACTGGCGTTCATCGCCTATATCAAATGGAACACGACAATGAACTGCCATTTCCTGCAATTAATGTTAATGACTCGGTGACTAAATCAAAGTTTGACAATCTATATGGGTGTAGAGAGTCTTTAGTCGATGGCATAAAGCGTGCAACCGATGTTATGGTGGCAGGCAAAATAGCACTTGTTCTCGGTTACGGTGATGTAGGCAAAGGATGCGCACAAGCATTACGTGGGCTAGGGGCAACCGTCTGGGTATCCGAAATCGACCCAATCTGTGCATTACAGGCTTCCATGGAAGGATACAGAGTTGTGTCAATGGATGAAGCAGCGTCTGTAGCAAATATTTTTGTCACCGCAACCGGAAACTATCATGTAATCCAACACGATCACATGGTGAAAATGAAGGATCAATCGATTATCTGCAACATAGGCCACTTCGATAACGAGATAGATATTGCTTCCATGAGGCAATATGAGTGGGAAAATATTAAACCGCAAGTCGACCACATCATTTTACCAGATGGCAAACGTGTAATACTGCTAGCTGAAGGACGACTAGTGAACCTTGGCTGTGCCACAGGTCATCCTAGTTTCGTCATGTCTAATTCATTCACAAACCAAGTTCTAGCGCAGATCGAACTCTGGAACAATGGTGGACGATACGACAAGAAAGTTCATGTTTTACCAAAAAAACTTGATGAAATGGTTGCTAGACTTCACTTGAAAAAAATTGGAGCCACTCTTACCTCGTTGACTAATGAACAAGCTAGATATATCGGGGTTTCTGTAGAAGGCCCATTTAAGCCAGAATACTATCGTTATTGATGACTGAACTGCCCCCTGCAACAGGGGGGTTATTAAAGACAAAATAAAATAAGAACCTTATGCGGTGATATCTGGCAGTAGTCTGCTTTCGAGAAGCGCGATGCTATCCTTAAGAAACAATTTACGCTTCTTAAGTCGTTGTATTTCTAAATCATCAATTATTGGGTCATTTATAATGCTGCTTAGCTCTTGATCTATGGCCCGATGCTCTCCTCTTAAGCTTACAATCCTCTCATACAAATTACCTACTTGGTTGTCACTCATTATAGAAGGCTCCGCAATGGATAAGTTTAGGTGCTTCTTGCGAGGCTCTCGCGAAGTTATCCCGTATCGAAGTTAGGAAAAGACCATCGAATAGCTCGCCAAACCAATCCTACTCCTTTTCGATGTTGCTTTGTGAAAAAAGTGATGATTTTTTTAAAGATATGCTGTTTATATCTAAATCAGAGGGTTATACAGCTAACACATAAAAAGTATCATCAGGGGCCTAGAATCATCATTGATAATCAGAGATTAACATTTAATTCCTAAGATAATCGATTAAAATTATTTAAGTAGTACTAAAATAGTATCTATCCAAAAATTTAGCGAAAAATAAATTAATTTTACTCTGGTGCAAGTCTAACTAATTCTCTTTATCTCTGAAATTCTTATACTTGCTCTTCATAACTTTCACAATTAACGTGGCTTTTCTACTTCAATCCTTGGAATTAACACTCACAATGCGAAAACTTAAATCAAACAGTTCCTTTTTCTGGGCAAAAGGAAAAATGTATCTGCGAATGTTAATATCCTTAGCCGATGAGACTTGCATTTATTAATAAGAGCGATGAGTGATCCGGGGCACAAATTGTCAAAAGAGGTGAGCTGTATCGATGTTGATGCTTTTCTTGCAAAAATACAAAAACTGCCTGTTAGCAAATCTAATACAGAACGCGGTCGCCTAATCTTTGGCATTGATGCGACCGCTAGCCGTGAACCGCTATGGGATCAGGCATGCCACATTCAAGGTGAAATGTTTCAGGAAACAGCTTCCTTAGGTGGTCTCGATATTCAATTGGTATACTACAAGGGTTTCATGGAATTTGTGGCGACACCGTGGGTTGGAAATGCAACGAATCTTCTTTCTCATATGACAACTATACGATGTGCAGCCGGACAGACACAAATCGCGAGAGTGTTCAAGCATGCTATATCGGAGGCAAAAGAAGGTTCTGTTCAAGCACTGATCTTTATCGGTGATGCTATGGAAGAAAATCCCGATGCTTTAAATAATCTAGCTGGTCAGCTCGGTATTCTGCGTGTACCGATCATGATGTTTCAAGATGGTTACGATGCAGTTGTAGAACGAGCTTTTCGGGACATCGCTAGACTCAGCAATGGTGCGTATTGTCAATTTGACTCTAGTAGCGCAGAGAAGCTTAAGGAACTCTTATGCGCTGTAGCAATATTTGTGGCTGGCGGGCATAAAGAACTAATCAAGTACAGTAAAAAACGAGGCTCCCTAGTCAAACAATTAACCAGTCAACTTAGTCCGCGTCGCTAATAATGTTACGCCTTCTACTAGCGCTTGCCGTTGTTATAGGTTTGATATATCTCTGGTTTTGGTTACGCAAAACTTCAAAGAACCAAAAAGGCAAAGCAATAAAGCTGATCTTGTTGTATGGTTTTGCGTCCATGGTTTTGCTGATGGTAATTAGTGGTCGTGTGCATTGGTTATTTGCATTACCAGGACTCGCTCTACCATGGATACAACGAGCACTGCTAGCCCGTCAAGCATGGCGGCTATTCCGATCGAGCCAGCCCGCAAAATCTGGCAACAAATCAAAAGTAGAAACGAATTATTTCGTCATGATTTTGGATCATGATAGTGGCGATCTAACAGGTGAAGTGCTCCGAGGCAAATATGCTGGAAAACAAATGACTGATCTATCATTAGAAAATCTATTAGAGTTGTTAGCAGAATGTAGAGCTAATGATGGTCAATCTGCCGCGCTTCTAGAAGCCTATTTAAATAGGAATTGTGGAGACGACTGGCAATCTAATGATACTCATGAAAATGAGACTGATGACCTAAACGCTACACCAATGGATCGCCGAGAAGCTGCAGAAATATTAGGCATTGAGGAGCATTCCTCAGAAAAGATAATCAAAGACGCCCATCGTAAACTGATTCAAAAACTGCATTCGGATCGTGGAGGAACCGATTATCTTGCCTCACTAATAAATCAAGCTAGGGATATACTTCTAGATAATTGAGGAAAACTAATCAAGAAATCAATAATGGATTAATTGAGCGGGCGAAAAATTGAACCAACGCTTTCATGCGAAGAAACTTACTTAAATTATACAGGTTGGCATAGATTGACAAAAAGGAGAAAAATTTACTTTTACTTTTTTCTGTTAGGGTGGCCAACAGCACTTGTACTTGGCACCTTGGGATGGCCAACTGTTCTAAGCTCAATTGAAAGAGATAGATTTTCAGTCTGGGGCATAAATCAAGATCTGATCAAAGAAACAGTATCCCAATCAATTGCTGAGAACAGATACCCTAAAAGGGTTGTAGTACATAGGAACGGTAAGGAGTATACCTCTACTGTCCACTATACTATTGACAAAAAACTGCAGGAAAAAGTTGAATCGGTCTTCGAAAAATGGCAACCTGATTACGGCGTTTTTGTTGCCATTGAGCCAGATAGTGGGCGAGTTCTCGCTATGGCTAATCATCGACGCAATCGAGGCGTTAGCCGTAATTTAGCTCTTGGAAACACTTATCCATCTGCTTCGATTTTTAAACTTATCACTGCTGCCGCAGCAATCGACCTCGGCAAAATCGATGCTGAAACTATTATCCCTTTCAATGGCAAAGCTAGCAGTCTGTATCGAAAAAATGTGTTGTATCACAAAAATAATAAGTGGACTCAGCATTTTCCAATTAAAACTGCCTTTGCAAAGTCGGTGAATACAGTTTTTGGCCGCTTAGGTCTAATGCATGTTGGAGGCCAACAACTTTCTGAATATGCTAGTAAGTTCGGGTTTAATCGGAAACTGTCGGGAGATTTTTACTTTCCTGAAAGTCGAGCAGACTTTAATCCAGAAGATGAATGGCGCGTGGTTGAAGCTGCAGCTGGCTATACTAATAATAATACAATAAGTCCTGTACATGCTGCTATGCTTGCGGCCTCCGTAATCAATGGTGGGCGAATGCTGCCTCCATTTCTGGTAGATTCTATAACTAACGATAACGGCATCATTCTCTATGAATCGAACCCTGCCTCAACTTTCCCAATCATTAAATCCAAAACGGTCAATCAATTGCAAATACTGATGCGCGAAACTGTGTTGAAAGGATCAGCCCAAAAAAGCTTTAATGGTTTTTCCAAAAAGCAATATAAAAATGTTGAAGTAGGTGGCAAAACTGGCTCACTTTCTGGCTTAAAACCGGAGGGGAAGTACGACTGGTTCATCGGCTATGCACAAGCTGGATCGCAAAAATTAGCTTTTGCAGCCCTTTGCATAAATAAAGATTATTGGTATGTCAAATCTAGTCAAGTGGCACGCATCGCTGTTGAACACTATTTCAAATAAGATCAACCCTAATTATTTCATAATCAATTAATGAATCTAGGAACTAATTTTGAAACAATATCTTGACATAGTTAATGAAGTAATCACACATGGGACAAGGAAGACTAACCGCACAGGTGTCGATACAATTTCTAGATTTAACCTAAATTATGAGATTGATATGAGCCAAGGATTTCCTTTGCTAACCACAAAAGAAATATCGTGGAAAAATATCGTGGTAGAAAACTTATGGTTTTTATCCGGAGATACTCATATTGAGTTATTGCGTCGACATGGATGTAAATTCTGGGACCCATGGGCTGATGCTAACAATCGCGTGCCAAGCGCCTATGGTAACTTCTGGAGAAACTTTCCAACCATCGAAAATGACCAACTAAACTTCAATGATCAAATTCGGTGGGTGCTTACAGAGCTAAAACACAATCCTAATAGCAGGCGACTGGTTGTCTCCGCGTGGTCCCCTGGAAATGCACAAACAAGCACTTTACCCCCATGCCATGCCTTTTGGATGTTGAACGTTCAATATACTGGAGCAGGGGAACCTACACTTTGTCTGCATCTCACGCAACGTAGCTGCGATGTAGCCCTTGGATTACCATACAATATCGCTGGCTATGCTCTATTGTTAATGCTCTTCTCCAAATTTAGTGGCATCAGGGCCGGGACTCTGGGACATACTTTAGTCGATGCACACATATACACTGCTAAAGAAGGTGGTGGTATGGAAGAATATGATCATATTCCAGGATTGAAAAAACAGCTTACTCGAACACCTCGAAAACTGCCTATCCTTCAAATCGATCAATCTATAAAACAACTTGACGATATTCCGAACTTGTTAAAAATGGACACTGAAAGCCTTACAAGTATTTTTCAAATCAAAGAATATGATCCACATCCAGCAATTCAATTTAAGGTAGCAGTTTAACTGTGATTGCGGCCATTGTTGCTATGTCTCCCGCGCGTGTAATCGGGTTAGACGGCTGTCTCCCATGGCATTACCCAGTTGATTTAAAACGTTTCCGAGATAAAACTCTCGGTACCACCGTAATTATGGGACGAAAAACTTGGGAATCGCTTAATTCAAAAGCCCTACCAAAACGGCGAAACATCGTCATTACTAAAAAATACTTGCCAAATATCGAAACATATATATCAATCTCGACTGCGCTCTCTAACTGCCAAGGTCAAGTCTGGTTTATTGGGGGCGGACAACTATACGCGGCCGCTCTTACGTATTGTGACCTCATTGACGTTACCCATGTTCCAGATCAGATTTTTTCTGACAACGCAGTTTACTTTCCTGAATTGGATCCTAGCCTGTGGGAGGCTGGCCCCATTATTCCACTTGCGGAAGATGTACGACTTACCCAACAAAATTATTACCGACGACGTGCTTAAATAATTCAAAAAACTCTATTTCATCAACAATAAGAGTTTCTTCAATACGACTAGTAATATCACAATTTAGATGAATCAAGCGCGCAAAATAACAAAATTATTTCCTTCGCATGGCTCTAGCTGTGATTGACTCAGATAGTTATTTTTCCGAGCTGAACGTTGAACAAAAACATGCGGTTGAATCCGAACCTGGCCCTATACTCGTGCTCGCTGGAGCGGGAAGTGGAAAAACGAGAGTATTAACATACAGGATCGCGTGGTTAATTCAAAAACTTGATATCTCACCTCAAGCGATTCTCGCCGTAACCTTTACTAATAAAGCCGCGAACGAAATGCGGCATCGGATCGAAACCATGTTAGGTTTTCGTGTCAATAGAATGTGGATCGGCACCTTTCATGGACTATCGCTACGCCTATTAAGAAGTCACTATCGCGAAGCTGAGTTACCCGAGCATTTTGAAATTTTAGATTCCGATGATCAGTATCGTCTGATACGCCGAATTTTAAAGGAGCTTGGGCTCGATGAAGGGCTATGGCCACCTAAACAAATACAGTCATTCATAAATCAAAATAAAGAGGCGGGGCGCCGTTCCGATTATGCCCATAGCAACACTAGGGATATCGAAGAAACAACGCTTCGTGTTTACGATCACTATGAAAAGTTATGCCAACGCTTTGGTTTAGTTGATTTTGCCGAACTTCTTCTCCGCACCTTTGAATTATTAACAAATAATAAAGAATTACAAGAATTTTATAAAAATCGCTTTTCTCATATTCTTGTCGACGAATTCCAAGATACAAATGATATTCAATACAGGTGGATCAAGGTCCTAACCCAACCCAAAAACAACATTCTAGCAGTTGGAGATGATGATCAGTCTATATATGGTTGGAGAGGAGCACGAGTTGAAAACATGGCGAATTTCGAGTTGGACTTTCCGAAGACAAGCATAATTCGTCTAGAGCAAAATTACCGCTCAACAGAAAACATACTACTCGCTGCAAATGCAGTGATTGATCATAACAAGAATCGCCTTGGAAAGAATCTATGGACAGAAGGAAAAAAAGGTACGAAGGTCAAAATATATTCAGCCTTCAATGAGATTGACGAAGGACGTTTTGTATTGGATTGTTTGAAAAAATGGATCGAAAACGGCCATCGCCGAGATTCAATCGCGATCCTTTATCGTTCTAATGCACAATCACGGATTTTCGAAGAGCTTTTAATGAATGATGGGGTTCCATATAGAGTCTACGGAGGTCTGCGCTTTTTTGAACGGACGGAGGTAAAAGATGCTCTAGCTTATCTACGACTAATTAATAACAGAAACTCAGATCCATCGTTTGAGCGAATTGTCAATACACCCACTAGGGGCATCGGCAACAAAACTCTTGATATCCTGAGACAGACATCTCGGGAAAAAGGTTTGACACTATGGGAAGCTGCAGTCAATTTGATAGCTTCCGAAGTAACGCCTAACAGAACTCGAAGCGCCCTTGGTCATTTCATAACACTAATTGACAGCCTCCATGACGAAATAAAAGGCCTGGCATTAGTTGAACAAACCGCGATCACCGTGAAAAAAAGTGGTCTAATAGACCACCACAAGAAAATTGGCGGTGAAAAAGCTCTAACCCGCCTTGAAAATCTTGATGAATTGACCAATGCGGCGAGAAACTTTGAGGCAGAACCAAATGAGGACGGTGAAATTGATCCATTGGGAGATTTCTTAGGTCATGCCGCATTAGAAGCAGGAGAAACTCAAGCTGAAATGTGGGAAGATTGTGTTCAATTGATGAGCCTACACTCAGCAAAAGGCCTCGAGTTTCCCTTAGTTTTTTTATGCGGTACAGAAGAAGGATTATTCCCACATCAACGATCTTTAGAAGAGGCGGGACGGTTAGAAGAGGAACGACGCCTATGTTATGTTGGAATGACGCGGGCTATGGAACAGCTATATTTAACTTGGGCTGAAGTTCGACATCTTCATGGACGCGAACATTATTGTAGACCTTCGCGCTTCCTCCTTGAAATTCCTGAAGAATTCCTAGAAAACGTGCGCGCCTTCAGCAACAATACAAATTTCACTAAAAGCAGCAATGAATCTCGCCAGAGCGGGAACAACAACTTAATCAAACTAGGCAAGCGAGTCACACACGCAAAATTCGGCAGTGGGACAGTTATCACTATAGAGGGCCAAGGAGAGTCTGCTCGAATTCAAGTGAATTTCGACGATTTTGGTGACAAGTGGTTAGTGTTAGCCTATGCAAACTTAAATTTATCTTAGATCTGTACAGCTGTAGAGCCTAAATTTTAAGAGGTTGCATTGCTGTAAGATATGAAATCAGGATACCCACAAAAACTGCAAAACCGAACCATGAATTATTGGTAAATGCTTTTAAGCACTTCTCGGGATTTCGATCTTTGCACAAGCGATTTTGATATATTACGGTGCTAAGAGCGCCCACTAATCCGGCGTTAAACCAGATCCCTAGCTTCAGTTCTTGTCCAATGAAAAACAATATCATCAAAGCAACAACTTGGCAGGCTGCATTAAATATCAAATCATACTGTCCAACCAAAATTGCCGTCGACTTAATACCGACTCGCATATCATCGGGTCTATCAGCCATTGCATACATGGTGTCATAGGCAATGGTCCAAAATAAGTTTGCCAAAAATAATCCGCTAGCGATCAGAGTGACCTCATTTTTTTGCGCCGTAAACGCCATTAGAGTTCCCCATGAAAACACTATTCCTAAAAATGGTTGGGGCAGATAAGTAAATCGTTTCAACAAAGGATATACACAAATTAGTACGAAACCACCTAAAGCCAAAAATACTGTCAGACGATTAAGTGTTAATACTAAAGCCAATCCGAGTATGGTGAGAACTATAAACAAAATGACTGCTTCGAGTGTGGTTATCTCCCCGCGTGCTAATGGCCTATTTTTTGTTCGAGACACATAGCGATCTAAATCTTTATCGAAATAATCATTTATGATACAACCGGCGGCTCGCATAACAAACACGCCAGCTATAAATATTAGAACGATCTTTGGTGAAGGCGCTCCATCTCCCGCAACCCATAATGCCCAAAGAGTTGGCCACAAAAGAAGTAACCACCCTATAGGTTTGTTTATCCTCATCAAACGCAAATAAATTGACAGTTTATTTAGCATCAGACAGTAAAGCTATATTCCCCCGGTAACAACCAACGGTCGATAATTTCATCAACCAATTGCGGGTTATTCGTTTGTAAATAGTCAGCAATATCTGGAACCAATTTCGCGACTTCACTATGACGAAACAGATCTGCTATTCTGAATTCGGGAATTCCACTTTGTCGAGTCCCTAATATCTCACCTGGCCCACGTAACTCTAGATCTTTTTTAGCAACCATAAATCCATCTTTAAGTTCGCGTATCGCTACTAGCCTATTACGAGCTACTGTTGTTAGAGGATTTTGATATAAAAAAATACAAACAGATCGTTGATCACTGCGGCCTATACGCCCACGAAGTTGGTGCAGTTGCAATAAACCTAATCTTTCTGCATTCTCCACAACCATAAGTGTAGCTTCTGGCACGTGGACTCCAACTTCGATGACAGTACTTGCCACTAGCAGATCAATGGTTCCTGCTCTGAACGCGGTCATAATCTCTTCTTTTTCACCAACACCTGTTTTGCCGTGCAAAGATGATACACGTACATCGGGCAACTCTTTCTGTAGTGTTTTAGATCTCTGAACCACAGCCTCTACTTCGAGAGCCTCAGATTCATTGATAAGAGGACATACCCAATAAGCTTTCTGCCCGCTCTTGCAAGCTTCGCGCACACGTTTTTGGACTTCTACACGACGGGCGTTTGGCATTACTGCGGTTTCAGCTGTCTGTCTTCCAGGGGGCATTTCATCGATGATTGAAATATCCATATCGGCATAGACCACCATTGCCAATGATCGGGGTATTGGTGTTGCAGTCATGATAATTTGATGAGGAACTTGATTGCTACTTTGTCCTTTATCTCTCAAGGAGGCTCGTTGCTCGACACCAAAACGGTGTTGCTCATCCACAATGATTAGACCTAAAGATTTATACTGGACATCTTCTTGGAAAAGAGCATGGGTTCCAATGACAATTTGTGCTTTTCCATTTACCAAAAAATCGTAGACTTCTTTTTTTTCTTTGCCCCCGAGTTTGCTAGTCAACCATACAGTTTTTAAGTTAAATCCTTTCAACCAACTTGAAAAGGTCTGAAAATGCTGAGCCGCCAAAATCTCAGTCGGTGCCATTATAGCAACCTGGAGACCAACTTCGACCGCTGCTAGAGCCGCCGCAACAGCAACTATAGTTTTTCCGCAACCCACATCACCCTGAACTAAACGTAGAGACGGGCTGTTCTGGCTAAGCCCAGAGAAAATTTCTTGAATAGTTTTGCTTTGGGCTTGTGTCAACGTAAAATCTAAACGCTTTTCAAGTTTTGGCCAGAAATTCTTCCCTATCGGAATCTCGGGCGCTTTCTGAGAATCACGTAACTGTCTACGACGCGTCATCGCCAAATGATGTGCCAAAAGCTCCTCAAAAGCGAGGCGTAGCTGAGCTGGATGGGTTCTATTTGATAGGGCAGCAATGTCTGTCTCAGTCGGCGGTCGATGGATTATTTGTAGTGATTCTTTAATGGTCAGGAAATTATTGACCTTAACCAAAGATTCTGGGAGAAGCTCTCTAGTTTGAGTATCATACTTAGATAATACTTCGTCTGTTAACTTCCGCCACATTTTCTGTCCTAACCCTTTTGTGGTTGGATATATTGGTGTCAAAGTCGCGTCGAGTTGAACGCCACCTCTACCGCTAATTATTTGATATTCTGGATGGACAAGCTCGGGGCCTGATGGGCCAGAACGAAGCTCCCCAAAACATTGAAGCCACATTCCACGCTGCAAAGAACGTCTTTGGGATCGGTTGTAGTGAAACTGTCGTAAGGTGAGTCTTCCAGTTCCATCAGAAATTATTGTGATCAGACTACTCCTGCGACCCAATTTAAGAGATGAAACTAAAATCTCGCCATGAACCAATACATGCCTCCCGAATTTTGCCTCACCAATTGGGCATAGCATAGTACGATCCTGATATCGTATGGGAAAATGAAAAAGAATATCCTCCACTTTACGAATTCCCATTTTCGATAACTTCTTATTAAGATGCGGGCCTACTCCCTTGAGCGTTGTGACTGCTGGAGACAAAAATATCTTATCCGTCGTTGAGGATAATTAGTGGTTATCCAAGTATGCAATCGCGTCCATTTCGATAGAAGCTCCTTTTGGCAAACTATCAACACCGACAAGGGATCGCGCTGGATAAGGTGATCTAAATTTCTCGGACATCACTTGATTCACTATTTCGAAATTTTTTATATCAGTAAGGAAAACGGTTAGTTTAACTATTTCCTCGAGATCGCTTCCGCATTCTTTAAGAATAGCCTCCAAATTTTTTATGACGACAGCTACTTGTTTAGGGATGTCGTCTTTCACAATCTGCATCGTAACTGGATCTAAAGGAATCTGCCCCGAAACAAACACTAGCTGACCAACTCTTATAGCAGGAGAATAGCTACCGATGGCTTTGGGGGCATTAGAGCTTTCGACTACGTGTTTAGTCAAGATATCACCTTGTTAAATGCGAACATCATGCTTTAGATCGACTTACCCGTAAGACGAAACTTCTTGCATGAAGCCTTTTCATAATTAATGCCAAATGCTGCCTATTTTCGACGCCTATTGTAAAACGAATACTGGCGTGTCTGGTATCTCTCTCGGTAACAGAAACCTTATTAATATTAGAATTCTCATCCGCAATTATCGCTGCTAGCCTAGCCAGTACGCCTGGGCGATTTGTTGTTTCGAGATGGATATCCACAGCAAATTCACCTTTCACTTCATCCGCCCACGCTACTGGAATCCAGTTATCGCTGCTCTTGCCTCTACGTTTAGTATTAGCACATTTGGAACCATGAATAACAATCCCTTTGCCCCTCGAAAACAGGCCTACTATCCTATCGCCAGGTATCGGGCGACAACATTGGCCATAACGCACTATCATTCCCTCAGCGCCTTTGATAACCAAAGGCTGCCTCTTGGTCTTTTTGGAAAGTTTCAAGGAATTTTCTGGTGATAATTGTTGAGCGACAACCATTGGCAATCGCCTCCCAGTACCAATATCCGCTAAGAGTTCAGTCCAATCTTCTCTCCCTATCCTGCCAAGTAGCTCAACTTTCTGTCTGGTTTTGAGCCTAGTATTCATACCCATTGACGCCAACGCTTTTTCCAACAATTTTCTACCTAACTTTATAGCATCTTCGGTGCGTTGTTTTTTTAGATAGCCACGAATTTCCGAGCGTGCTTTTCCTGTGATGACGTAATTGAGCCACATGGGGCTTGGGTAGGCTGAGCGAGCAGTGATTGCCTCAACATGCGTCCCATTGTCCAAGGTTTGATGCAAAGGCACCATCTGATAATCCACTTTCGCACCCACACAATGATTGCCCACATCAGAGTGGACAGAGTAGGCAAAATCTAAAGCTGTCGCACCTTTCGGCAACTTCTTTATGTCTCCCTTCGGCGTAAACAAATAAACCTCATCAGGAAATAAATCAGTCTTTAAGTGTTCAAGAAACTCAGCAGGATTGCTTGAATGAACCTGGCCATTCAATAAATCATTCAACCAAGTTTTGGTGAGCTGTTGTGGATTTTGATCTCTACTCAAAGATTTGTATCGCCAATGGGCAGCCACGCCAACTTCTGCCACCCTGTGCATGTCTACAGTTCGTATCTGTACTTCAACGTTTTGTCCGAACATTCCAAACACCAATGTGTGAAGCGATTGATATCCATTAGCTTTCGGTATAGAAATATAGTCCTTAACCTTGCCTGGAACTGGCTTATATAGATTATGTATTACCCCCAGAGATCTATAACAATCATCTACATTATCCACAATCACTCTAATAGCAAAAACATCTTTTAAATCCGACAGTGACATATGACGAGTCTGCATTTTCCTATAGACGCGATAAAGATTCTTTTCTCGCCCCGACACATTACCTTTAATGCCCGATTTCTTAAGTTCTTCAGACACTTTTTTTAGTGTGTTGTCGACAATTGTTCTATGGTTACCGCGACTTTTGCCTAACTCTTTCTGAATGGCATCGTAACGCTTTGGATACAAATATCGGAAACTTAAATCCTCTAGCTCCTGGGTCCAGTTATTCAGTCCGAGTCGGTTTGCTATAGGAGCAAAAATCTCTAAGGTCTGCTGAGCTATTCGCCTTCTTTTATCGAGCTTTAACGAATCTAATGTTCTCATATTGTGAATGCGATCAGCGAGTTTGATTAAAATAACTCGAATATCACGTGACATCGATAAAAGCATTTTATGGAAGTTTTCAGCCTCCGCATGCTCACTTGATGCAAATTCGATTTGTCCTATCTTGGTGACGCCATCTACAAGAAGTGCTACATCTTCGCCAAACTTCTTTACCAATTCAACTCTATCGGTTTCTGTATCCTCAATGACATCGTGCAATATAGCCGCGATTATGCTTCGCTCATCGAGCTGCAAATCTGCCAATATGTATGCAACAGCTAACGGATGATGAATGTATGCTTCGCCACTTAACCGTTCCTGCCCAGAGTGCGCATCATTGCTAAAGCAATAAGCACGGTATATCTTTTCAACATTACTCTTAGCTAAGTAATCAACCGCTTTAAGTAAATCAGCGATTTCAACATTGCGTTTTGGCTTACTTGACGAAGTGGTGACAGGTTTAGGTCGGGGTGCTTTCTGTGCCCTATCCTTCGCCTGAACTCTCTCTGGTGGCATCTTGATTCTCAATAGGGCTTACACGATCGTCTGTGCTATTCTCTGTATTTGGAAACAGCCCTGTGGCCTCCAATTCTAGTTTGGCTTCTTCTTCATTTCCTTCGCTAACAGGTGAGGAATCAGTATCACCCTCTTCGGAATCACCAAACAATTCTTTTTCGAGATCAACCTCTTGTTCCTCTAAAATCGATCGTGTGATCATTCCTTCAGCAATTTCGCGTAACGCAACTACAGTGGGTTTATCTCGACCTGCTGGCACTGTCGTTTCAGCGCCTAACATTAATTGTCGCGTCCTTTTCGCAGCCACTAGAACTAATTCGAAACGATTTTCCACATTATCGAGGCAATCCTCGACCGTAATTCTTGCCATTATTCTACTCCCTAAGAGAAACCTTATATTTAAAGCGATTTTTGATCTATTAAGGTAAGTTTACTAGTATAAGAGTGATCTGTCTCCTCTGGAGGATATACAGTTTCTTATCACTTGCTACTGAATTGGCAAGCTTAGCCTTTTTTGATATTTACAGAAAGGTGGCTGGATCGAAATAAATGCCTGATTTAGGTATTTCGTGGTGCAGAAAAACGCCTTGAAGCTCCTGTAGAGCAATACCGAACTCTGCATTAACTATTACGTAATCAAATTCTGAGTAATGGCTTATCTCACTAATGGCTCGACTCATTCGACTTTGGATAATCTGACTAGAATCTCTTTTACGATCAAACAATCGTCGCTCCAAATCATTTAGGGAGGGCGGAACAATAAAGACACTAACGGCTTCCGGTATTAACGCGCGCACCTTCCGCGCGCCCTGCCAGTCGATATCTAATACAACACTTTGCCCCAATTTTAGCGCACCCTCAACTGGTTTTTTTGCAGTGCCATAAAGATGGCTAAAAACCCGCGCATATTCAAGAAAATCGCTATTAGCGATCATTTTTTTGAAAATCTTCTCACCAACAAAATGATAATCTACACCATCTCTTTCTAACGCGCGGGCGGGGCGGGTAGTATGAGAAACTGAAACAGTAAGATCATTTATTGACTCCGCTAATGCTTTAGCTAAACTGGTTTTTCCGGCACCAGAGGGCGCAGAAAGAATAATTAATCGGCCTTCCGGCTTTGAGCTCTGCTTCTTTCCCATCACAACAATAATGCATACATAAGAAAATCGGTATTTTTCTAATTGAGAGTTAGCCGTTGATATTTGTTACTCAACATTTTGGACTTGTTCGCGCATCTGTTCAATAACGACTTTAAGATCGACACTGCTAGCTGTCATTTTCGCATGAGATGCTTTAGACCCGATCGTGTTGGCTTCACGATGCAGCTCTTGCATTAGAAAATCTAAACGTCTACCAACAGGGCCGTCTTTGGTTAATACTCTATTAACCTCACCAAAATGAAGTATAAGCCGATCTATCTCTTCTCGTATATCCGCTTTGCTTAGCAATAAGATCAGCTCTTGCTCTAATCTGTTTGGCTCTATTTTTGGATCAAGATTGGCAATTTTTTCATCTAGCCTGCGTCTTAAGTCTTCTTGAACTTGTGGCCAAATTGACTCTGTTTTAGCGATTAATTCTTTTGCCTCGGTTAGGCATGCAAGGAGAAGATCGGCTAACTTTTTGCCTTCACGCTGTCGGGCAGACAAAACGCGAGACAGCGCTTTAGTCAGTAGCTCAGAGACCTCAGTATATAGCTCGTCGAAATTGACGGTGGAGGTTCCTAATACCCCTGGCCAACGCAAAATTTCGTAAACTGTTAAGTTAGCCGCATTTGGCATAGCGGCTAACGCCTCTGATTCCAACTTTGCAAGTCGACACATCTCGTTGTAATTCAGGCTACTTTTTCCCGAATTTATTGAATCGCTAACTTGATAATGCAAAATGGCGTCTACCCTGCCTCGGTGAATTTTACTCGCAATTAAATGTCTTAAATCAGGTTCAGCACTACGCAACTCATCTGGTAAGCGCATAGCAATCTCTTGATACCTGTGATTTACAGTTCGAATTTCCCATACTAAGTGGCCGAGCGAGCTATCAGATTCTTCTCGACCAAATGCTGTCATACTGTTCACCATGTCAGATAAGCCACTTTATTTGCTCATCATAAAAATACAATGTAAAGTATTTCTTATCTGATATTTTTGTCACTTTGAGATTTATTGGGCAGTTCATTTTCAATATGACTTAAAATCGTAATTCGAGATATCCGTAGATCGACAGTTACTGTTGCTTAGTAATATTATTGCATTTTATTTATGTCTGTGTTCTCAATTAATATAAATTTTTCATGTTACGAAAAATAGACTATTATAAATACAGAGGTTTGGAAATTATTAGCGTTACCCCCTACACTTTCGGTGAATCACTAAACTTACACAATGACCGCAACATCTAAAATAATAGTGCTTGCAACCAATAACCGCGGAAAATTGAACGAACTCAAGGCACTGCTTTCCAACACCCAGCTAGAATGTAGGGCACAAAATGAATACCAAGTGCCCGAAGCTCAGGAAACGGGCTCAACTTTTATCGAGAATGCACTCATTAAAGCTCGGAATGCTTGCAAACATAGTGGCCTGCCATCAATCGCTGATGATTCTGGTCTAGAGGTAGATTGCTTAGATGGAGCCCCGGGGGTTAGGTCGTCTAGGTTTGCGGGGGGGAATGCCACGGATTCTGATAACCTAAAAAAATTAATAGGCGCTGTACAGAAATTCCCAGCAGAAAAAAGAACAGCTAGGTTTCATTGTGTGATGACTTATCTCAGATGGGAAAAAGATCCAGCCCCCTTGATCTCTTCCGGCGCATGGGAAGGTTGCATTACAACAATACCCCAAGGACGACATGGCTTCGGATATGATCCGATATTTTTTTTACGCAGCCATAATCAAACATCAGCGGAACTAAATATAGAAGAAAAAAATTTGCTAAGTCATCGTGGCCAAGCGCTAAGAAATTTAGCAAATCAGATTAAGAATAACTGTCTGTTGGAAAATTAATTATATTGACAATCCACTATCACCAAATGATAAATAAGTTGAATGAATAAATTAATCATGCTTCGTCACGGACAAAGCGCTTGGAATTTAGAGGGCAAATTTACGGGCTGGATTGATGTGCCCTTAACAAGCCGAGGCGAAAAAGAAGCACGAAACGCTGGGGTTGAAATGCGTGGAGCTGGATTAACTTTCGATGTCGCTTTCGTTTCTGTTTTGCAAAGAGCAACAAAAACGCTAGAGCTCGCGCTGAACGAATTATCGCTCATTAACCTTCCGATCCGAAGAGATTGGAGACTTAATGAGAGACACTATGGCTTGCTTCAAGGGCTTAATAAAAAAGAAACCGTGGAAATTCATGGAAAAGACAAGGTGCACAAATGGCGCCGTGGCTATTTGCAACGCCCACCCCAAATGCCTAGTGATCATCCTAACCACCCAACACAAAATCCGCTTTATGCAAACATCACACATTTGCCTAGCGGGGAATCACTAGCAGATACTTTAAATCGCGTGCAAGAATTTTGGCACGAGCTCATCGTTCCTGCGTTGCTAGAAAACAAAGCCGTGCTAATTGTTGCTCACGGAAATAGTCTCCGAGCTTTGGTCAAGCTAATAGAGAATATGTCGGAAGAAGATATTGCTGAATTCAATATCCCAACTGGTGTTCCGATAGTTTGTGAAATGGATGTAGAGCTCAATCTTATAGATCGTTATTTCTTAGCCGATAATAAAAAGCTTGAGGCTGCCATTCAAGAAGTTACGCAACAAGCTTAAATGCGTATAGATTGAAACTTTGGACAATAATCGGCGAAAAACCATCTACCAAGGCACGATATTAGATTTTGGCCTTGAAAAAGTTCAGCTAGGAAATGGAAAATCATCGAATATCGAGATTGTGCGACACCCTGGAGGGGCTGGCATCCTTGCGATTGATAAGCGGGGCTATGTTTGCTTGCTACGACAATATCGCTATTCGATAAAAGATTGGATTTGGGAAATACCAGCGGGCTTAATTGACCGCAATGAAGAGCCACTAAATACAGCTAAGCGTGAACTCCGAGAAGAAGCTGGTCTGGTTGCAGAAGAATGGAAATCTCTTGGTTCCATTTTACCGACGCCAGGATTTTGTAACGAAAAAATTTTTCTATATGAAGCGCGCACAATTAGATTTGTAGGCTCAAATCCGGAGGCTGTAGAACAAATCGAGATTCACTGGGTAACCCTAAGTGAGGCGCTCGATATGGCGGTTAATAATCAAATTGTTGACGCTAAAACCATAGCAATACTATTGCGAACAAATCAAGTCATGGCCTAACTATTGTCTAATTACATAAAATAGTAATTTTACCAAACCAATCTTCAACACGGTGGTTCAGGAATTAGTAATATTCGGGTTCTTCACCAATTCTCCACTTGATGTTACAGCCTACGCTAGGATGCTGCTTACCTGATATTGTTTCTCCTCTCAGAAGAGATTCTACAGCTGACCGCAAGTCATTGCCCGTTACGGGTTCATCATTGCCAGGGCGGCTGTCATCATACTGACCTCGATAAACAAGTTTTCGATCAGCATCATAAAGAAAAAAATCTGGGGTACAAGACGCTCGATATGCTTTCGCAACGCTTTGTGTCTCATCGTACAAATAGGGAAATGAGTATTTGTAAGTTACAGAATCCTCTTGCATTCTTTTTGGACTATCTGCTGGATGTGTTTGAATATCGTTTGATGAAATAGCTACTACCGCGAGTCCTTTTTCTTGGTAATCAGAAACAAAATTTACGAACGAATCTCTAATGTGAATTACGTACGGACAATGATTACAAATGAAGGCTACCAAAAATAGTGGGCTATCATTCATCATGCTCATTGAAACCTCGGGTCCACCAAAGTCTGGATTGGTGTTTAGTAAACTAAAATCGTGGGCTACAGAGCCAAGTTTCTCCATATTAGAGAGCTTTTCCATTATCTATTCCCAAAATGTCTATGTTTTTAAATTAGGATCTTAACATGCTATAACCAAAGAGATTTTCTAGGCAGTTCGTTTTTTTGACAACCTAGCTACAATACACACTTATTACTAATACTTACTGAGTAAAATTGATGACAAATCAGAAACTGACTCATTTTGACACCGATGGGGACGCTCATATGGTGAATGTTGGCGAAAAGGATCGTACCCTAAGGCATGCCATCGCAGAGGGTTACATCGAGATGGATGCCAAAACGCGTAACCTAGTTGAGAGGGGCGGGCACAAAAAAGGAGACGTGCTTTCGATCGCTCGTCTAGCAGGCATCATGGGGGCCAAACAAACTTCAAACTTAATCCCTCTGTGCCATCCTCTCTCTTTAACGCATATCGAAGTGAAATTTGAAATTGATGCTGCTCTGAACCGCGTTCGTTGTGTCGTAATGATAGAGTCAGTTGATAGGACTGGCGTTGAAATGGAAGCCATGAATGCTGTGCAAATAACATTATTAACAATCTATGATATGTGTAAAAAAGTTGATCGTGGTATGACAATCGGGCCTGTCCGATTGATTGAAAAATCCGGTGGTTCATCCGGAACCTGGAAGCGTTCATATGATAAGTGAGTTCGACATCCAACCACAACCGAGCTGTGAGGACGAAATACAAACAGGTTTGTTGTCAGTAGAGGCGGCTCTTGAAAAAATCTTGTTAATGATTACGCCGATCGCAGAAGCTGAGCTAGTTCCAGTGCAAGAGTCTCTTGGGCGAGTGCTAGCCGAAGACTTATACTCTCCTATAGATGTGCCAAATCACACTAATGCCGCTATGGATGGTTACGCTGTTCATTCATCCGATCTTGAAAAACAAAAGCTATGTATTATTGGTACTGCATGGGCTGGTCGACCATTTAATGAGCCCTTAAAACGGGGGGAGTGTGTCAGAATAATGACCGGGGCGGTTATGCCCCAAAATAGCGACACTGTGGTTATGCAAGAACATGTTGAGCGAAAAGATGACATCATCTATTTAGCATCCGGACAACAGCCTAGACAACATGTCAGACAAGCCGGAGAAGATCTTAATATTGGGTCTCTTGCTTTATCAGCTAGACAGCGTCTATTTCCTGCTGAACTTGGTGTGATAGCGTCCCTAGGCATCGCTGAGGTGCCTGTTATAAAAAAACCTAGGGTGGCGTTTTTTTCTAACGGTGATGAACTGCGTTCAATTAATGAAACGCTTGCTATTGGTGAGGTGTACGACTCGAATCGTTATACCCTTAACGCGATGTTAACGCGTGCAGGGGCTAGCATACTCGACTTAGGGGTTGTACCCGATAATCCAAAACGTTTGGAAGAAACATTCCAACAAGCCGCGGCAAATGCTGATTTAGTGATTACCTCTGCCGGCGCATCCGTTGGAGATGCTGATTATGTGCTTGATATTCTGAAAAAAATTGGTGAAGTAGGATTTTGGAAGATCGCGATGAAACCAGGCAGGCCTCTCTCGGTGGGGGAAATTGGATCTTCCACTTTTTTTGGACTACCGGGAAATCCCGTATCGGTTATGGTCACATTTTATCAGTTTGTCTTGCCGGCTCTAAGAAAGCTTTCGGGGGAAAAAAACATCGCTAAATTTCGATGCTCTGCGCGTCTAACAAGAAACTTGAAAAAACGCCGTGGTCGCACTGAATTCCAACGCGGCATTCTCAAGCTCGGTGATGACGGCACACTTATTGTCGAAAATACGGGAGAACAAGGATCTGGAATATTAACATCGATGAACCAAGCTAATTGTTTTGTAATTCTCCCTGCTGAATGTGAGGGAGCTAACGTTGGTGATATCGTCATTGTCGAGCCTTTTTCGGGCCTGATCTAACAACATTCTAATGGCGCAAGCTGATGTCCTTCGATGGCAGAAGAAATATCAAGACGCCAACCTAGTTGATACGCTGCAATCGGACAATTTATTATTAAGATACGAGGCCATGATAAACAATAGGGGGCTCGCGCTTGATCTCGCCGCGGGCACATGCCATTCTTCAGTTCAATTAGCACAATCCAAAAACAAAGTGATCGCCGTAGACTGCAGCATAACGGCGCTTCAGTTGGGCCAACAACTTGCTAATCGTTACAACGTTAAGTTGATTCCTTTGGTAGCAGACTTAAGCTGTTGGTCTGTTCCAAGTTGTAGCTTTGATATGATAACCTGTTTTCGATACCTCGACCGAAAGATGTTCCCCGTATTAGTAGATGCTCTAAAGCCTAGAGGATTATTGATTTATAAAACCTTTAATGAGCACTATCTGAACTACAGCCCTAGATTCAACCCCAAATACGTTCTACGGTCTGGTGAGCTAGAACCTTATTTATCTCAATTAGAAATAATCGAATGTTCTGATGGAGCCTCAACAAAAGAAATTTACTCCTTCGCAGTTTGCAGAAAATCCTATAGTATATTTCGATCATAAGGCCTGAATATACGTTTCTCTTTTTATATAGTTTTTTGTGTTTAAAGACGTTCTATTCTCCTGGTGTATTTTTTGTTACCCAGCGATCCTCATGCGTGAGACTTTCTTTTTTCCAGAAAGGGGCGGTTGATTTGAGTTGCTCCATGATTGCCCGACACGCACCAAAAGCGTCTTTGCGGTGAGCGGCCCAAACTGCGACCAAGACTATATCTTCGCCGGGTTTAACGGCGCCAATCCTATGTAATAAAAATACTTCCAATAATTGGTATTTTTTTTGAGCATCTCGAATAATTTTTTCTAATTGCTGTTCAGTCATGCCCGGGTAGTGTTCAAGATACATGGACAAAACGCTATCACCTTCATTGTAGTCTCTCATCGTGCCAACAAAAATAGAGCAAGCGCCATGAGATCCCGAACTAACCGAGCTTTCCTCAAATAATTTAAGCTCTTGAAAAGACGAGAATGGGGCATCACGCAAACCAATTTGGGCCGACGCCATGTTCAACCTCCTGTAATCGGTGGAAAAAAAGCTACCTCATCTCCATCTTTCACTCGACTTTCTGGCCCCGAGTAAGTCTTATTAATCGCAATCAGAGTAGTATCGTTAAGTGGCTCGTTAGTTAGCAAAGCCCACAAATCTCGAACATTTTTCAATCCATCGGCGTCAACTTCCTTTGAATTAATTCCTGTTTGTTCTCGAAGGCTTGCAAAAAATCTAACATGTATGGTCATTTATAGGCTCTTCAGCATCACTGATGTTTTTCTCTAGGAAATTTATAATAAGCGGTTATAAGATTATCTACAACTCAAGAGGATCTAGTATGTCCAATAATAATCGTGAATTTGTCCCAGTCAATATAGCTATCCTAACCGTTTCCGATTCCCGGACAATAGAGAATGATAAATCTGGAGATTTGTTAATCGAAAGAATAAAAGCAACTGGGCACACGCTAGCTGACCGGAAAATTGTTAAAGATGATAAAGAACAAATTCAAACTGTTCTGCATAGCTGGATTAATAACAAAGATGTTCAAGTGGTCATAAGCACAGGAGGAACGGGGCTGACAGGTTTTGATGGAACGCCAGAAGCGATAGAACCCCTATTTGAAAAAAGAATCGACGGTTTCGGGGAAATTTTTCGAGCCATATCATTTGAAGAAATCGGCACTTCTTCATTAAATTCCAGAGCAATGGCTGGAGTAAAAAATGGCACCTATATTTTTTGTCTACCCGGATCTTCGAATGCGTGCGCAACGGGGTGGGACAAAATAATTAGCTTCCAATTAGATTACCGAACACAGCCTTGTAACCTGGTGGAGCTCATGCCCCGACTTCTTGAACACGTTCGAGACTAACTTGACATCGCCGGCGCCTTTAAGTGGAGCGCCTTTCATCGATGATCCGTTTTGCTTTAGTGACTATGTGGTTAAACGCCTGCTCTTGGTCAACATGCGTTTCGGCTCTAATAAAGTGCTCGAGGCTAACACCGTCACCTGTCTTCCAATGTATGTTCCCCTCGGTTGTCCAGCCTCCAGCAACTTTTTTGGGCGTTGGCGTAATTGTAACTCCCTGATACTCGACGGATTGACTGGAGCGCTTATTTGAGTCTGGGGAGTTTTCACTTCGTTCACGTTTATTCTTGAAAAACTTTAATATCATTTTGATGTGCCTTATAGGTAGTACAACAAGAGACTTGAGCCGAGCAAAACAGCGACCCAAAGCACCATGCTGCCCGTGGGCCATGTTCGAGCCAGAGTTCCTTGCGGGCCGTAGTGCCGATGGACAGCTCGTAGCAGATATCGTCCCACTTGACGTCCCGTATTGCTCAGTATAGCCCGCACCAAGACCACATGTTGAGTGGTGAAACGCGTCAGCTTCGGCGCCACCCGCCGGTACAACCAATCTGTATCTAAATTAATGGTTGCCTGCTCCGGGGGATAGAGGCCGGTACGTAGCAACACGAAAAAAGCTAGCGCAGCAAACAATAATAGTTGAACCTGGGTTAGAGAGTGCCCTAAATCAGCGTAAGGCTGATACACCACTGGGTAGGGAAGGATAGAGTAAAGCGGCGTTGGGAACCAACCAATCGCGATGCACAAGACTGCGGTCACACCCATTGCCAGACACATGTGAAAAGGTGCTTCTCGGCATCGAATGCCTGAGTCATGACTAAAAAACGCAAAATATGGAATCTTTATTCCCGAATGCTCCATCACCCCTGCAGACGCGATTAACAAGCCGATGAAGGCTAACACATAGTGGCCCTCGACCACTGCTGACAGAGTCATCGACTTGGCGACAAAACCGCTGAACAGTGGAAAGGCGGAAATCGACATTGCGCCGATGATGCAGAAGATCGTCGTCCATGGCATCGAGCGGTATAACCCGCCAAGGTCAGATGCGCGTGTTGTCCCGGCTCGATAAAGCACTGCCCCCATACACATGAAAAGAAGTGACTTGTAAAGAATATGGACGAAGGCATGCGCAACGGCGCCATTCAATGCCAACTCAGTGCCAATCCCAATCCCCACAACCATGAAGCCCAATTGATTGTTGAGACTGTAGCAAAGAACCCGACGCAGGTCATTCTCAATGACCGCAAAAAAAATTGGGAAGAGGGTCATCACAACGCCAATGCCAATCAGCACATCAGTGCCGGGAAAACCTCGTGCCAACGCATAAATGGCAAGTTTAGTAGTGAAGACACTAAGGAAAACCGCGCCAGTAACGCTCGCTTTCGGGTA
>TARA_B100000686_G_scaffold31749_1_pt1 | contig 33412 bp, 36 predicted proteins | sample TARA_B100000686 | Tara Oceans TARA_B100000686 (sample SAMEA2622733) | marine metagenome | biome: marine biome (ENVO:00000447); feature: marine epipelagic mixed layer (ENVO:xxxxxxxxx); material: "saline water (ENVO:00002010), including plankton (ENVO:xxxxxxxx)" | depth 150 m | reverse complement strand
CTATCATGGTGCTATTTTCAGGAAGAAGAGCTTGAAGGGGGCTGGAAGCAAGCTCATATATTCCGTTTGAAAAAAAGAGCAGTGGTAAAAATACAACAACTACAGCCGAAAATGATCGAATTAATCTAATTCTTAACTCTTTCAGATGATCAAATAAAGGCAATTCCTTTTCTGTCATTTTTTATTTGCCTTATTTTCTTTAAGACTTTCCATAACCTTCTCGTTATGCAGGTCTTGCCTAATCTCATCCAAACCAACGCTTTTCTCAACTTCTGATTTAGTTCGATTTAAATAAGTTTTTAAGGCTCTATAAAAGCGCGTACCATTCTTAATAATTTCAGGGAGTTTTTCTGGACCAATTATGACTAGCCCAACAAATAAGATTACAAGAAGTTCAGGCAAACCAATATCAAACATTAAGATATTTTCTAGTCTTTAGGGTCTTTGTAATCTTTCTCTTTATCGTCAACAGCTTTTCTAAAGTCTTTTAAGAAGTTTCCCATTACAGAACCTAGACTCTTTAATCTTTTTGGACCCACCAACAATAAGATTATTGCTAAAACAATTAATAATTGCCAAATACTTATTCCACCTAAACCCATTTCAATCTCCAGTTAATTTTTTTCTCTGGTTTTTTTCTTCTAAACCAGAAAATCCAAATCTTTTCTCTAGTTCGTCTAAAACTTCTTTACTCGTTATATCCTCACTAGAAAGAAGTACCATTATATGAAACCACAGATCAGCTGCTTCATGAATTAATTTATTTTTTTTATTTCTGCTGTTTCCATCTAAAGCTTCAATTAATTCTTCGCATTCTTCTCTAACTTTCTTAATGATTTCTATCTGGCCTTTTTCAAAAAGATTTTTTACATAAGACGCCTTATATTTTTGAGACTTTCTGTCTTCTAAAACTTTATCTAACTTATCCAGAACAGTCTTTTTCATAAGAATAGTCTAGCTTATTACCCAAAATATGAAAAAACACACAAGCACCATAATGCTTATAAAAATAAGTATTCGCATTCCCTTTCTTTCTTTTTTTAAAGCATCTATCAACTCTATATGCCTGTTTTTACTTTCTTTTTGATAATCTTCTATCTTATTTATTTGATCTAAAACGCCTTCAGCTATTTCAGGAAGTTTTTTGGCCTTTTCTATCCAATGCCCAGCATTCTTTTTTGCCCAATCTTCTAATTTTTTCGGGTTATATCTTTCTTTAGTCCAATCTTTAAGAAAGGGTTTGGCAATAGACCAAAAGTCTAATTCTGGATAAAGCTGTTTCCCCAAACCTTCAATATTAATTAAAGTTTTTTGTAGCAACATGAGCGAAGGCTGCATTTGAAGATTAAATCTTCTTGCAGACTCAAAGATATATAGAAGTAGTTCTCCGAACTTAATTTTCTCAAGGGGTTGCTCAAACATAGGTTCACACGCAGATCTTATTGTTCTTTCTAGATCATTAGCTTTAGTCTTAGGGTCAACCCAGCCAGAATCAATTAGGATGTTTGATATATCTAGAAAGTTCCTGCTTATGACTGATAAAAGCATTCTTCCTATTTGAACTTGCTCTTCTTCATCTAAAGAACCAACTATGGCGTAATCTACAGCTACGTAAGAGGGGTTAGAAGGATCTTCAATATTTATGAATATATTTCCTGGATGCATATCAGCATGAAAGAAATTATCTACAAAAACTTGCTTAAGAAAAATTTCGACTCCCCTTTCAGAAACAAGCCTTAAGTCAACTCCTTTTTCTTTTAGAGTATTTAAGTCATCTACGGGTATCCCTTTAATTTTTTCCATCACTAATACTTTTTTAGTTGAAAACTCCAGATACACTTCAGGTACATAAAGTAAATTGTTATTTTTGAAATTTCTTCTTGTCTGCCTCATGTTAGATGCTTCAACTCGCATATCTAATTCCGTTTTAATAACCCCTTCATATTCATTTACTAGTTCAGAAAGTCTCAATCTCCTTGCATCTAAGAAATAATTTTCAGCTTTTAAGGCTAATTTTTTCATTAGAGAAATATCTTTATCTATTTCTTTATAGATTTCAGGTCTTACGACTTTAATGGCTACTTCTTTACCAGTTTCCTTGAGCTTGGCAGAGTAAACCTGAGCAATAGAAGCTGCCGCTAAAGGCTCAGTACTAAAATCGGTAAATAAACTTTCAATAGGTGAATTAAGTTCATTTTCTATAATTTCTTTTGCTTTATTTGTAGGAAATGGTTTTATGTTGTCTTGTAATTGATGCAGGCTTTGAGCTATGTCTGAAGGAATCAAATCAGGTCTTGTAGAAAGCAACTGGCCAAACTTAATAAAAATAGTTCCCGACTCTTCCAAGGCTTCTCTGATCCGCTCTCCCCTAGGCTTATCTAGTGGATAAAAACGCCAAGGAAAGGTTAAAGCTGAAATTAAACTTAATTTACTATTTTTATTATGCTCAATAAGCACTTCAAGTCTTGACTTAGCAAAGATATGGATTACTTGTATTAGTCTTATCAAATCTTTCATTATTATTTAATTAATTAGGTTTAGTTCCTGTGTGTATTGCCACTATGCCATTTGTTAAGTTCTCATATTTGCAGTTTTCAAATCCACAATTCTCAAACAAGCTTTTAAGTTCCTCTTGGTTTGGATGCATTCGTATAGATTCAGCTAGATATTGATAACTTTCTTCAGAGCTTAAAACAATTTCTCCAAGCTTTGGAATTATTTCAAAAGAGTAAATATCATATATTTCTCTCAATATCTCGTTATTAGGTTTTGAGAACTCTAAAACTAACAATCTTCCACCCGGTTTTAGACAGTTTAGTATAGAGGTTAATGTCTTTGTCTTGTCAGTAACATTACGTAACCCAAAAGCAATGGAAATTAAATCAAAAGAATTTTCTTTAAAGGGTATGGTCTCAGCATCTAATTGCACAGAGAAAAAATTATCTATTCCTAAATCAATAAGTTTGTCTCTACCTGATTCAATCATTCTTTCGTTGATATCTGATAGGATTACAATTCCATCAGGACCTAGTTTAGGAGCAATGAGTTTTACCATATCTCCAGTACCACCAGCTAAATCCAACACACAAGAGTTAGATCTAATTCCTGACATCTCTAAAGCCAATCTTTTCCATATTCTGTGAATACCGAAAGACATTAAGTCATTCATAAGATCATAGCCTTCAACTACATTATCAAAGATTTCTCTTACTTTTTTTGTCTTGTCTTTAGAACCTATTTGTTTAAATCCTAGGTCAGTCTGTTTCTCTGAATTTTTTTTGTTCATTTTAAGGGCTGAGTATTTTAACTCATGACCTTAATTTTACTGTTTATGACTTTTAATTATCTTATCAAGAGAAGAAATAAAGACATTTAGTCTTCTATTGAATTTTTTCTTTTGATTGGTTGTTAAAGAGGCAATAGTTGTGGCAATAATTTCATTAAAAAGGGTTTCTTGGTCATTCCTTCCTTCTTCATTTAATAGACTTTCTAAATGATCAGATAAAGCAGTATCAAAATCTTCTGAGCCTCTGTCCTTTAAAATAGAAATCATTTTATTGTTCCAGTTCGATTGGATCTTTATAGAAGAGTACTCAGGCCTCTCAGATTTTTTTGATAAGCGCTTTATTTCCTTCAATTGAACTTTGTTAAGTTTTACTCCAAGAAACTTTGCAATACCTATAACAGAGTCGACAGTTCTTTCTTCTGGACTTTTATCCTCTGATTTCTTAGCAGACTCTTCCCATTTTGAAATTCTTTCTTTAAAAAATAGATCGATTTCTTCTACTTGTTTATCAGTTATGGTCTTGCAGAAATTAACTATGTGTGGTGAAAAAAAATCATTACTGGCCCTAAAGAGAGACTCTCCTTCTTCAAATATGTTTTCAATATCAAGAATAGTAGTGCCTTCATCTAAAGACCTTATTTTTATTATTAAATTTTTATATTTAGGGACTTCGGTTGTTGAATTCCAAGCAAGATAGTCCTTGGTAATAGATCTAATGTATGATTTTTGTTGGTTAGAGAAATCTGCATACTCAAAAAAGTAATTAGCCAGGTAGATATCCAGTCTGTCATACCACCATTGCCCCAACGAAGAACAGGAAATAAAAAAAACGCTAAAAATAGCTACTAAATATTTTTTTTTATAGATGATCAAGTTCTTTAAAGTTAACATCATGAGTTATTATACTTTTCATCAATATTAAGAATAATTTTAATGAACAATAAAACCTACCCTTCCCTTGTATGGATTGATCTTGAGATGAGTGGTTTAGATCCAGACTCGGAAAGAATTATAGAAATTGCTACCGTCGTCACAAATGCTGATCTTGAAGAAGTAAAAGAAGGGCCAAATTTAGTTATAAAACAACCTCAAGAATATATTGATGGAATGGATGATTGGAATATAAATCAACATACTAATTCAGGTCTTATAGATTGCCTAAAAGTAACTAATGTATCTGAAGTTGAAGCAGAGAAACAGACTCTAGAGTTTTTAATGAAACATGTTCAAAGAGGAAAATCTCCTTTATGCGGTAACTCAATATCACATGACAGAAGGTTTCTAGTTAGGTATATGCCAGAACTAGCTAATTTCTTTCATTATCGGAATATAGACGTTAGCTCAATAAAGGAGCTAGTTAAGAGGTGGAGACCAGATTTAGTAGATGGCATAGAGAAGAACGGTAATCATAGGGCTTTAGCAGATATCTATGAATCTATAAAAGAATTAAAGTTTTATAGAGAGAACTTTTTTAAAGATTAAATTAAGGGTCTTTTTTACTACTACCATCAATAATTGGAGAAGGCATTGGCATAACATTGCTTGTTTTACTTTTAGTAATCTTTGCACTTCCTCTCTCATCCACTTCGTCTATTCTTAAAATAGCGTTTATAGGTATGTAGCTTCTGTTTACCCCTTTAAACTCTGTTTTAAGTTTTTCTTCACTAGGGTCAACTACAATTTGAGAGTTCTGATCGAATATGTAATCTTCTACTTCAATAAATCCGTACATATCACTTTGATAGATAGATTTAGCATAAACCTCATAGATTTCGCCTGTTTGTATAAAAACTATTTTGTAGATTCCCTTTTTAGACATTACAATTCGCGCCCTCTTTAAATATATATAAGATTGTATGGGCAAAAATTTATACATCAAGACCCACGGATGTCAAATGAATGAATACGACTCAAGTCGTATGAAAGATATACTTGCAGAAAGCAATGACTTTACTGTAGTAGATAGTCCAGATAAAGCTGATCTAATTCTTCTTAATACCTGTTCTATAAGAGAAAAGGCCCAAGAAAAAGTTTTTCATGAATTAGGCAGATGGAGAGAATTAAAAGAAAAAAACCCTAACCTAAAAATAGGAGTAGGAGGTTGTGTTGCTAGTCAGGAAGGAGAAAATATAATCAAAAGGGCTCCTTTTGTTGATTTAGTATTTGGTCCGCAGACTATACATAGAGTCCCTAAGATGTTTAAAGAGGTCTCAAGATTAAATAAAAAAGAAGTTGATATTTCTTTTCCTAAAACAGAAAAATTTGATTCATTACCTAAGCCTTCGAATGACGGTATTTCTTCATATGTTTCAATAATGGAGGGTTGTAATAAATATTGTTCTTTCTGTGTGGTTCCCCATACTAGGGGACATGAAATAAGTCGTTCTCTGTCTGACATACTTAGTGAAGTAAAAGGTTTATCCAAAGACGGCGTGAAAGAAATAATCTTCCTAGGGCAGAACGTAAATGCTTATAGAGATAGTAAGGATAAAACTAAAGGCTTAGGTTTGGCTAATCTGATTAAGGATTGCTCTAAGATACAAGGAATAGATCGCATAAGATATACAACTTCTCATCCTTTTGAGTTTGGAGATGATTTAATAAACACTTACAAAGAGGTTCCAGAGTTAGTAAATCATGTTCATCTTCCTGTTCAGAGTGGTTCCGATTCAATTCTTAAACTGATGAGAAGAAGGCACAATATAAAAGAGTATGTAACGATAATTAAGAAGCTTAAAACAGCAAGGCCTGACATAACAATATCTTCTGATTTTATAGTTGGATTCCCAGGTGAAACTGAAGAAGATTTTCAAGATACTCTTAATTTAATTGATCAGATAGGATTTGATGAATCTTATAGTTTTATCTACAGTCCCAGACCAAACACTACTGCTAAAGACTTAGAAGATAATGTTAGTTTGCCTGAAAAGAAAAGAAGGCTTGAATTGTTACAAGAAGCTCTAAGAAAAACTTCCTTTTCAATAAGCAGAAGGATGGTAGGGGATATTCAGAAATGTCTAGTTAATGGGACTTCTAAGAAAGATCCTGGAGAGCTCCAAGCCAGGACAGAAAACAATAGAGTGGTTAACTTTAATTCTCAAGGAAAAAATCTAGTAGGAGAGTTCTTAGATTTAGAAATTGTTGACGTTATGCCTAATTCCCTAAGAGGAGTAATGGTTTAAGAATGGAAAATAGCCTTAAGTTTAATTTAGAGCCCGATGACCAGGACAGATTAAATAGACTTTGTGGCCCTACAAACTCAACACTTAAACAAATTGAAAAGGCATTAGAGATAAAGATAAGTAACAGAGGGTCGCAGTTTAAAGTTAAGGGCGAAACTCAAAATTCTCTAGCTGCAAAAAAGTTTATAAAAGATCTGTACAAAAAATTAGAGAAAAAAAATGATGTTCCTCCGGAAGAAATACATTTATATTTAAGAGAGATTATGAACCAGAACTCTATGGAAAGCTTAAGAGATTTTACTTCAAAAGAGACTTTCACTATAAAAACCCCTAAAACTTTAGTATCTCCTAAGGGATTGAATCAAAGGACATATTTAGAAATAATTTCGAAGAAAGATCTAGTTTTTGGTATTGGGCCAGCCGGTACAGGGAAAACTTATCTTGCTGTAGCTGCTGCTGTTAACCAACTAATTACAGGGAGAGTTGAAAAAGTTGTAGTAACTCGCCCTGCAGTTGAAGCTGGAGAAAAATTAGGATTTCTTCCAGGAGATTTAAGTCAAAAGGTTGATCCCTATTTAAGGCCACTCTATGACGCCCTTTTTCAAACTTTAGGTTTTAAAGAGACAAATAAATTAATTGAAAGCAATGTTATTGAAATAGCCCCTTTAGCTTTTATGAGAGGTAGAACTCTGAATAAGTCTTTTATTATTTTAGATGAGGGACAAAATACTACTCAAGAACAAATGAAAATGTTTCTTACCAGGTTTGGGTATGGATCTAAAGTAATTGTTACAGGCGATCTAACACAAATAGATTTACCAAAAGATATAAACTCAGGACTAATACATGCTCTGGACATTCTAAGTGAGATTGAGGACGTGGGGCTCGTAAGATTTTCTTCTAAAGATGTAGCTCGCCACTCTTTGGTGCAGAAAATAGTTGAAGCTTACGAAAAATTTAGAAATAGATGAGTTTTTTTCTAGACCATGTAGTTATCAGCATGGATGAGGACTTAGATCTAAATATAAAGGAAATTGATTTTGATGCTTGTATTAAAGTAATTAATCAAGAACTGAAAACTAGTAAATCAGAAAATCACACTTTGTGTGTATACATAAGATTCGTTACCAGTCAGAATATGAAGAAGTTAAATTCTAAGTACACGGGTCAGAATAAAGAGACCAATGTTTTATCTTTTGAACCCGATTCAAAAAAACTAGATGAAAACGGAAATTGTTTTGGAGATATTGCTATATGTGCTGAAGTATTAAAAAGAGAGGCCAAAGAGCAAAACAAAGTTTTTTTAGACCATTTGATGCACTTATTTGTGCATGGTGTTTTACATCTTTTTGGTTATTCTCATGATTTAGAGCATAAAGCAGTTAATATGGAGTCTATAGAAAAAGAGGTTCTTAAAAAATTATCTATTGATGATCCATATCAAATAGAACTATGATTAGTTTGTGTTTATGAATATAAGGCGTTAATGAACGACGAACCACCGAGTAATTTAGTTGACCCCCAGAGAATTGGAATCTCTAAGAGAATACGCGAAAAGATTAGAGAGATTTATCAAAATTTTTCTTACAAACCTCAAAGCAAGCAAGAAATAGCTGGATCAATAAGAGATTCTAGTGATAGAGGAGTGCTTGAAAAAGGCACTTTAAGCATGATGGAAGGTGCTTTAAAGGTATCTACTGCCCAAGTTAGAGAGATTATGATTCCAAAACCTCAAATTATTTTTGTAGATTCTAGTGAAGAACCAGATCAGTTCTTACCTAGGATAATCAAGTCTAGACATTCTAGATTTCCTGTTTTTAATAAAGAAACTGAAGAAATTGAAGGTATTTTGCTTGCAAAAGACCTTTTACCCCTATTATCTCGTAGTGAAAAAGAAAAATTAGAGCTTAATTCCTTATTAAGACCAGCTGTACTGGTACCAGAAAGTAAAAAATTAAATACTCTTTTAGATGAATTTAGATCAAGTAGGAACCATATGGCTATCGTTATAGATGAATATGGAGGTATTACAGGATTAGTTACTATTGAAGATGTATTGGAAGAAATAGTGGGTGAGATTGAAGATGAGCACGACGATCTCCAGGATAAGATGGTAAAAAAAATATCAGATAATGAGTTTTTAGTTTCAGCTCTTATCTCAATAGAAGAATTCAATGAAGAATTTGGATGTAAATTTAGCAATAAAGATTTTGAAACATTAGGAGGAATTGTTATGAACAATTTTGCCAGATTCCCTAAAAGAAATGATGCTATATCCATCGATAACTTAAGATTTGTTATTTCTTCTACAGACAAAAGAAGACTAAAACAGATAAAAGTAATTACTGCCTAATAAACTCCTTGCTATAAGTTCCTTAGAAATTATTATTAATTTCTGTGAAAGTATATTTATTGGTCTTTGTTTGTGGGTTAATCTTTCCATTAGGGTTTGCTCCATTTAATTTTTGGCCTTCAACCATTTTTTCTATTTCATGTTTAATTTATTTATTAAATTTTCAAGATTCCAGAAATTCTTTTACTTTAGGATTTGTTTACGGCTTAGGTCTTTGGGGGGTAGGTATTTCATGGTTGTATGTGAGTATTCACTATCATGGAGGTATAGGTTCTTTAAGCTCATTTCTTATAACCTCTTTATTTGTAATTATTCTTTCTCTCTTCTCCGGTACAACTACCCTTTTATATAAATTTCTTAAAACAAACAAACTTTATTTTGATTTTATTATTGTTTTTCCAGCTATATGGTTATCAATTGAAATTTTAAGAAGCAATATCTTTACAGGCTTTCCATGGCTTATCATTGGAGACTCTTTATCAGGAACTTTTATTGGGGGTTGGATACCAATCCTAGGTACTTATGGTGGATCTTTAACTGCCTTGATAATTGCAGGCATTCTTCTCTTATTGTTGAAAAATAAAAATTATTACTACCCTTCCCTCCTCTTAATTATTTTGATTTCATCATTTACATTAAACAATATTAATTGGACCAAAGAATTAATCACGATAAATGTTTCAATTCAACAACCAAACTTAACCTTAAAAGAGAAATGGAGCAGTGAGGGTGTCTATCAAACTATGGATTTATTCCAACGTTCTGTTTCTAATGCTTTACCAGGAGAATTTATCTTTTTTCCTGAAACAGCTTTAATATTAAATGAAGATAGCATGGAGCCATGGATATCAGATTTAGACCAACAAGCAAAATTAAAGGACCTGTCATTAATAACTGGAATAGTTGCTCACAACTATATAAATGAATTTAAAAATAATAAAAGTTTTAATAGAATCAAGGGTTATGGTCGTGCTGAAGGTTTTTATGACAAGGTTCAACTGGTTCCTTTTGGTGAATATATTCCTCTGAGAAGCTATCTAGGTAAGTTTTTAGATATTTTAGGTGTAAATATGACTGATACCTCTCCTGGAAGTAGATTTCAACCTCTAAAAGCTAATAATTTAATTATTTCTCCTAATATTTGTTATGAAGTAGCTTTTAATGAATTAGTAAGAAAAACAGCAAAAGATAGTAATTTATTAGTTTCTATTACCAATGACACATGGTTTGGTAGCTCTATAGGTCCTTATCAGCACCTTGAGATAGCTCAAACAAGAGCATTAGAGCATCAAAAACCTTTAATAAGGGCTACAAATAGCGGTATTAGTGCAATTATTAATAAAAATGGCAAAATTATAGAAAGACAAGGATTCTTCGAAGAAAAAGAGCTAAAATCTAGAATACAAGTGTATGAAGGTAGGACACCATTTTCAATTGTAGGAAATAATATTATTTACATATATGTAATCGTAATATTAATGTACCTTTTATATAATAAAAGAACAAATGTTCTTAAAAATAATGAATTTTAGAATAAAGGAACACAATATCAGTTTTTATTTAATTATTAAACTTTTTTTAATTACTTTTTTATCAGTATCATGTACTGTAAAGCCTTATTTAATAGAAGAAAAGATGGTATTTAACTCTTTAAAAGAAATTTATCCAGAATATGAAAATCTTTCTTCTTTTATACTTGTAAAAGTAGATTCTCAGGAACTTTTCTATTTAAAAAAAGGAGAAATAGTCCAAAAGTATAGTGTTTCTACTTCAGCGTATGGTACAGGTTCTAAAGAGAACAGCTTCAAAACTCCATTAGGAAGACATAAAATAGATGAAAAAATAGGGCAAGATCTGCCTAGAGGGGCTGTTTTAAAAGGCAGGAAGTGGACTGGAGCTATTGCAAATATCATAACTGAGCCTATTGATACTAAATTTGATGTAGTTACCTCAAGAATTTTATGGTTAACCGGTCTAGAAGAAGGATTGAATAAAGGATCTGGAGTGGATTCTAAAGAAAGATATATATATATTCATGGAACTGCAGAGGAAGGGTTAATAGGTAAACCTGCCTCTGATGGTTGTGTAAGGATGTATAATAAAGATGTTATTTCTTTATTTGATAAGGTAGATATTGATACAGAAGTTTTTATTATTTAGGAGAAATTCTATGAAAAAGTTTATTCTTGCTCTTTCTTTCTTTTTTTCAAGCATTTTTTATGCTGCCTGCCCTGATGTTCTAGATCATGATTTAAGGGTATTGGCCTCAAAAGAAACAAAAAATCTCTGTGAATATGAGAATAAGGTTATTTTAGCAGTAAATGTTGCTAGCCGCTGTGGTTACACTTATCAGTATGATGCTCTTCAAAGTCTATATGAAGAATATAAGGATGAAGGTCTAATAGTATTAGGGTTCCCTTCAAATGACTTCTTTCAAGAATTTACAGAAGAAGAAAAAGTAAAAGAATATTGTAGAACTAATTACAAAGTTAACTTTCCAATGTTTAAGAGATCTCATGTAACAAATGGAGGAAAATTAGGATTAAGATCCTATGCAGCTAATTCATTCTTTAATGATCTCATCGAAGCAACTGGGAAAGAACCTGAATGGAACTTCAATAAATATTTAATCTCCAGGAACGGAGAAGTCAAACACTTCAATCAAGGAGTTGAACCAGATAGTCCTGAGATAATTAATACCATAAAAGAGCTTCTATAATAGTAAGTACTTACATACCTATTGATGCTTTTATATAAGTATTTTTAATCTAAAATTTCTACTTCTTGATCTGAAGATTTAAGAATAATATCAGCTTTCCTGGATGAAAATATCCCGTTTTCTACAACTCCTGGAATGTTATTAATTAGTCTTTCTGTTTCAAAAGGAACATTTAAGTTTAAGTTGTGAACATCAATAATTTGATTACCATTATCTGTAATAAATTCATTTCTATAAACTGGCTTTCCTCCCATTTTCATTATTTCTCTTGAAATTGCACTTCTAGCTAATTCTATGACTTCAATAGGAATAGGAAAGTTACCTAATAAATTTGTATATTTAGAGTCATCAACAATGCAAATAAAATTTTTAGATGAGTGAGCTATAATTTTTTCCCTAGTTAGAGCTCCTCCTCCCCCCTTAATGAGCTCTTTTCTGCTATTAAATTCATCTGCACCATCAATATAAAAATCAATTTGATGTACTTCATTAAGACTTAATATCTGAATATTAGAAGCTTCAAGCTTATCTTTAGAAGCTTCTGAACTACAAACAGCTCCTTTTATCTCTAAAACCTCATTATTTAGTATTTCTATAAAATAATTTGTAGTTGATCCAGTACCAATTCCTAAAACACTATCTCTATTTAATTCTTTCTTTATTAATTCAAAAGCTTTCAGTGCTGATTTCTTTTTTTTCTTTTCTACATCCATTAATTTCTATTTTCTTTTGCAGATAATGAAGCGCTAAGTATAATTGCGCTCCCTCCAAATGGGGAAAAAATAAATTATGAAATTTTCTAAATCTCATAGGTATTTAAAAAAAGTAAATTCATCGTCTGTTTATGATGTTGCTGATATTACTCCTTTAAGCTCTGCTAGTTTTTTATCAAGTCAAATAAAAAATAATGTTTTCTTGAAAAGAGAAGATCTTCAACCAGTTTTTTCCTTTAAATTGAGAGGTGCATACAACAAAATTTTAACCCTAAAGGAAGATAACAATATAAAAAGAGTGATAACTGCTTCAGCAGGTAATCATGCTCAAGGGGTAGCTTACTCAGCTCAGAGACTAAAACTTAAATCTACAATTGTCATGCCTGTTACTACTCCTACTATAAAGATTAGAGCAGTTAAGAACCTGGGAGCCCAGGTAGTACTTGTTGGTGATACTTATGATGAGGCCTATAAACACGCAATAAAAATTGCTAAGAATCCTAATTTTTCTTTTGTGCACCCTTATGATGATGAAGAGGTTATAGCGGGACAAGGAACAATTGGAAAAGAGATTCTTGATCAATTCGATGAAAAAATAGATGCTATTTTTGTACCAGTTGGAGGAGGAGGTCTTCTGGCTGGAATAGGAGCTTACGTTAAAAGCTTGAGACCAGAGATTAAGATTATAGGCGTAGAACCTGAGGAAGCTGCTGGCCTTTATGAAGCTGTTAAAGCAAATCGCAGGGTTACCTTAAAGGAAGTGGGTCTCTTTGTTGACGGAGTAGCTGTTAAACAGGTGGGTAAAGTTACTTTTCCTATAATTAAAGAATGGATAGATGAAGTAGTAACAGTTTCAGTTGATGAAATTTGTGCTGCTGTAGAAGATATTTTTCTAGAAACAAGAACCATCTCTGAACCAGCTGGAGCATTATCTTTAGCGGGCCTTAAAAAATTAGTTAAAAATAAAGGCTGGAGGAATAAGAACTTAATAGCAATCAATTCAGGCGCTAACCTTAATTTTGATCGTCTTTCGCACATTGTTGAAAGGGTGCAGCTTGGAGAGAAGAAAGAAGCTTTGTTAAGTGTATGTATACCAGAAAAAAAAGGTAGTTTTAGAGTCTTCTGTAATGATTTAGGAAAAAGAATGATTACTGAGTTTAATTATCGAATAGATGATGAAAAGGAAGCTAACATTTTTGTTGCATGTAGAGTTGATGAAGGACAAAAAGAAAAAAAGTCTTTTATAAAAGACTTAAGAAAAAAAGGTTACTCACCAAAAGATCTTTCAGAAAATGAAATGGCTAAATTGCATGTAAAGCACATGGTAGGTGGCAGGGCTCCTAAAGATGTAATTTCCTATGGCGAAAAGATCTTTAGAGTGGAATTTCCTGAAAGACCGGGAGCCTTAATGGATTTTTTAACTGCATTAGGCGATAAATGGAACATAACTATGTTTCATTATAGAAATCAGGGCTCTGCATATGGCAGAGTTCTGGTAGGTTTTCAAGTTAATTCAAAAGAAACTCATAAATTAAATAAACATCTTATTAAAACAGGCTTTCCGTTTTGGGATGAATCTCATAATTCAGCTTATTTATCTTTTTTAGAGTAACTTCTAAATAAATTGTCTTATACCTGAAGGGCTAATTAAGGCATCCATTCTTATATCATGATCCTCAGAATAGCAGCTATCTACTTCTTGAAAGTCGTATGAAAGGCCAATTAATAAAGGTTTATTAGCTATAGAATTACTAAAAGTAAAATCATAATATCCTTTACCCATACCCAGTCTGTAACCTAAATTATCAAAAGCCACTAAAGGCATTATTACTAAGTCTAGTTCTGAACCTTGTGTTTTAGAATTGTTTAAAGGCTCTTGAATACCAAATTTATTTTTCTTTAAGTGGCTTTTAGAATTGTATTCAGAAAATGTCATTTTCTTGTTTTGCAAGTTTTTATTTATGACAGGAACATAGCATTCTATTTCTAAATTAAAGATAGCTCTGATTATCTTTTTAGTTGGTACTTCATTATTAATATCAAGGTAAACAGAAACTCTTCTAAGGTTTTTTTTGGAAAGAAAGTTAGAAAAATGCAATAAAATTTTGTTTTCCCAAAGACGAATATCTTCTTGAGATAATTGATTCCTTTGTTGGATTTTACTTTTTCTTAAAGATACTTTGTTTGACATGAAAAAAAGGCTTCCCAGAGTACCGTTGCTGATGTAGCCCTGAACCGTAGGGTTCAAGGCGGTGATTCTGTAGGTCTATCAGGCTCCCTACGATAGGTTTGCACAACAAGACTTTCCAAAATCTCCTAAGTATTCAATATCGGCTCGAGGGTCTCACCAGCTATCGAATAGACCAGGAAGCAAAATTAAGTATAGCTTATTAAGAATTTAAATTTGATAAACTTTTTATTTGTTTTTCAATTTCTAAACTTAGACTTTCTAAACCTGATTTTGATTCAGCAATCCCTTTAGTTGATGAAAGGTTTTTTAGATAGTCATTGGTTATATTTAGACCTGTAATTATTGCTGCCTTCGATTCATCAAGCTTAGAATTTTGTTTAATTTCCTTTAATTTCTTATTAAAAAACTTAGCTGCGTCTTTGACTTGGTCACTTTCTTCCGGAGGGCAAGAGATTTTGTATTCCTGACCTAGAATTTTTACTTTTGTAATGTTTTTATCCACAAACTTTATTTATTTTCTTTCTTAAGAGATCTAATGAGTTTTTCTATTTTTTTTTCAGCAGAGTTAAGGGTCTCAGAAAGTTTTTGTTCTTTTATTGATAGCTCTTTATTCTTCTTAAGTAAATGAGTATTAGATTCCTTTAGTTGTTTACTTAACTTAATAAGGTTTTGCACTTGCAACTCTAAATCTAGGAATTCTTTATCTGACATTTTTATTCCAATTCTTTTTTAGTTTACATTTGTAGAGTTTTTCTTGCCAGCAGCATCTCAATTGGTAGGATTAAAAAGGGAAATTATTATGAAGACCAAAGATATCGATTTTTCATTAAGAAGGGAAACATTATCCAAGAAATTGTTGGATGACTCTGTTCTTATTTTAGCCTCTTCATCAATTAAAGCTAGGAATTCAGATGCTGATTATGCTTTTAGACAAGATAGTAATTTTTATTACCTTTCAGGGTTTAATGAACCAGAGTCAGTAATAATAATTAGGCCTTCTGCAAAGAATAGAAAATACATCATATTTTGCCGAGACAGAGACCCCCTAAGAGAACAATGGGATGGCTTTAGGGCAGGTCAAGAGGGAGCTAAAGAATTACATGGTGCGGATGAAGCGTATAGCATTTCTTTACTTGATGAATTAATGCCTGATCTTCTAGAGGGGGCTAAAAATATTTACTATTCCATGGGCTCACCTAATGGGCTAGAGCTTAGGTTGGGCAGGTGGTTAGATCATATAAGAGCAAATAAAAGGCAGGGATCAGAAGTTCCAGAAAACTTATTATCTCTAGATGCTCTTTTAGATGAACTAAGATTAATAAAGTCTGAAGAAGAGCTTTTACTTATGAAGAAAGCCGGTGACATTACTTGTGAAGCACATATACGTGCAATGTCCAATGTTAGGCCGGGAATGTTTGAGTATCATTTAGAAGCAGAGTATCTACACGAATTTATGAAAGGAGGTGCAAGATTTCCTGCCTACAATTCTATTGTTGGAGGAGGAAACAACTCTTGTATTCTTCATTACAATGAAAATAACTGTGAATTAAGGGAGGGCGATCTTGTGTTAGTTGATGCGGGTTGTGAGTATCAACATTATGCTTCAGATGTAACAAGAACTTTTCCTGTAGGAAAGAAATTCTCTGATGAACAAAGGAGCATTTATAAAATTGTTCTTGAAGCACACAAGCAGGCTTGTGAAGAAATAAGACCAGGAAATCCTTGGATAAAAGCACAAGAAGCTTCAGTAAGAGTAATTACCGAGGGGCTAATTGACTTAGGTCTACTTAAGGGGAAGTTTGACCAAATTATTAAAAAAGGTGAATACACAAAATTTTATATGCACAGAATTGGACATTGGTTAGGAATGGATGTTCATGATGTAGGAAATTATAAAAAGAATGGTGAGTGGAGAGATCTCGAGCCAGGTATGGTTTTAACGATTGAACCAGGAATTTATATATTAGATTCTTTATTGGATATAGAGGAAAAATGGCTAGGAATAGGTGTGCGAGTGGAAGACGATCTTCTTGTGACTGAAGGTGGTCATGAAATAATTACATCAAAGGCTCCTCGAAGTATCGAGGATATAGAGAGCTTAAGATCATAAGCGTGGACTCTGAGGTTACAGTAGTAGGAGCTGGAGTAGTAGGCTCTTCTCTTGCCTGCTTGCTTTCAAGCCATGGAATACAAGTTACCTTAATTGATAGAGGCAATCCTTTTTCAGATTTAAATGAAATTAATCAATCATTTAGAACAGTTGCTCTAAACCTTTCATCAGTAGATCTTTTTAAAAAAATAGGCTTATGGGATGATTTAAAATCTTCATCAACTCCCTTTGCAAGAATGTTTGTCTGGGATTCTGAAGGGAGCTCATCTTTAGAGTTTCTGGCGCAAGAGATAAAAAGACAAGAGCTTGGTTACATAATAACTAATAATTTAATTTTAAAAAATATCCAAGGTTTTATAAAAAGGTCTGAAAATATAACCTTTAAACATAATACAGAATTATCTGGTGTAGAGTTAAATGAAAATACTATATGTGTGAGCTGTAATAATGGGGAAAAATTTTTTTCGCAGCTTCTTGTTGGTGCAGATGGTGTAAATTCAACTTTAAGAAATTTATCTGGAATTAAAACTAGAACATGGAGTTACAACCAGAAAGCTTTTGTAGCTGGATTAAAAACTGAAAAACCTCATGAACAATCAGCTTGGCAGATCTTTACACCAACAGGTCCAATCGCTCTTTTACCTTTTGATAACTACAAAGATATAAATATTTCACTTGTATGGTCAGCTGAAGATAGTTATGCCAAGAAACTCAGTAAACTAACAAAGAAAGATTTCATAAAAGAACTAGAGATCAAGACAGAAAGAATTTTAGGAAAAATCAGTTTAAATACTGAAATAAATGACTTCCCATTAGTACAATTACATTCAAAGAGTTACTTCTCTGAGAGGATGGTTTTAGTTGGAGATGCTGCTCACTCTGTTCATCCTCTAGCTGGTCAAGGTATGAACTTAGGTTTGTCAGATGTGGACAGTTTATTTACGAAAATAATAAATGCTAGGCGCTCAGGAATAGATATAGGTTTAAGTCAAATCCTCAAAGACTATGAAAGTTCAAGAAAGATACCTAATTTAACGATGACAGCTCTAATGGAAGCATTTAAAAGAGGATTTGAGACTCCAAACCCTTGGATCGGTTTGGCAAGGAATCTTGCTTTTAAGGCAACTTCTGATAGTAAAATTTTAAAAAGAAAATTTATAAAAGAAGCAGCAGGAATTACTTAATCTTTTCTTCTTTATAAATAACATGCTTCCTGGCTACAGGATCAAATTTTTTTATCTCTATCTTGTCCGGTGTAGAAGATTTATTTTTATCAGTTGTATAGTAATGCCCGGTTCCTGCACTAGAAACTAATTTAATTTTCTCTCTCATATCTTTTCACCTCTAGCTCTTATTTCTGAAAGAACTTCATCAATACCTTTTTTATCTATTATTCTCATACCTTTTGCAGAAACAGTTAAATTCACATATCTTCTTTCAGATTCAATCCAAAATTTATGTTTATGCAAATTTGGTTCAAATGTTCTCCTAGATCTATTTTTAGCATGAGAAACTTTATTACCTTTTAAAGGTTTTTTCCCTGTAACCTGACAAACTTTAGACATTATTAATTAAAACATTTATGAAAGGCGCGTTTTATACCAGAAGCATTAACCTCAAGCAACATTATGAAGCTATAATCGCGCTCTAATTTTAAAGATTAAGTGGATTCTATAAAAAATAAAAATATTCTTCTTGGGGTAACAGGAGGTATTGCAGCATATAAGTCAGCTGAAATAATTAGATTCCTTAAGAGATTAGGTGCTGATGTTAGAGTGGTAATGACAAATTCATCTCACGAATTTATGACACCATTAACCCTTCAAGCCTTATCAGGAAATCCAGTTTCTTCTGATCTATTAGATCTAAAAGCTGAATCTGCAATGGGCCATATCGAATTAGCTAAATGGGCGGATGCCTTGCTTATTGCGCCCTGCACAGCTGAAACGATAGCAAGATTAGCCAATGGCAGAGGTGATGACTTATTAACAGCTATTAGTCTAGCCTTTGATGGTTCAATAGCTATTGCTCCATCAATGAATCAAGCGATGTGGAGAGACGATAGAACCCAAAAGAATATTTCAAAATTAGTTCAAAGTAATATTCTGATTTGCGGACCAGGAGAAGGGGAACAAGCATGCGGTGATACGGGATTAGGAAGAATGTTAGAACCTCAAGAGATACTTAGTCTGTTTTCAGGTTTTTTTAAAGAAGGTAAATTGAACTCAAAAAAAATTCTTATAACAGCCGGGCCTACTCAGGAACCTTTAGATCCAGTTAGATACATAACCAATAGGAGTTCTGGAAGAATGGGCTATGCTTTAGCTAATGCTTCAATAGAGGCAGGAGCTGAAGTAGTTTTAATTAGTGGGCCGACTTCTTTAGAAATCCCAGAACATTTGCACTTTGTTGGAGTAAAAACAGCACATGAAATGTATAGGGCTGTAGTTCATCACCTAGAATCAACTGACATTTTTATAGCTAGTGCTGCAGTTTCAGACTATAGACCGAGCAACGAGAGTAAGAATAAAATTAAGAAAAATCAAGGTAAAGCAATAAAAGTCAACATGGAAGAAAATATAGACATTTTAAATAGTGTTAGTTCATTACCTGAAAAACCTTTTGTAGTTGGCTTTGCTGCTGAGACAGAAGACGTAGTTGAGAATGCTAGAAAAAAATTGAAATCTAAGAATTTAGATTTGATTATTGCCAATGATGTTTCAAAAAAAGATATAGGATTTGATTCAGAAGATAACGAAGTGACTTTAATATCTTCTGATAGGGATTACTTTATTTCTAAAGCTTCCAAAAAGGCTGTTTCTAGGAAAATTATTAATTTTATTTCTGAAGTAATTTAGATAAGTTTATTTTTTAGACTTTTTCTTTGTCTTCTTTACCTCTTTTGGCTTATCTTCTTTTGCTTCTTCCTTTTCTGTAGACACTTCAGATTCTACAGTTTCTATATCTTCTTCTAATGGACTGTCTTCTTTTGTTTCTTCCTTTTCTGTAGATGCTTGAGATTCTTTGGCCTGTACTTCTTTTTTTAGTGGGCTTTCTTCTTTCCCATCTTGATCTTCTGCTTTTTCTGTCTCTTTGGAGGCTACTTCGCTCTTAGCTTTAGTTTTTTTACCAAAACGCTTTTCAAATCTTTCTACTCTTCCACCAGAATCAACAAGTTTCTGCTTACCAGTGTAGAAAGGATGACATGAAGAACACACATCTAAATTTATATCTTCATTTAGTGTCGATTTAATCACAATTACATTTCCACAACTACAAGTTGCCTTAATTTCTTTATATTCAGGATGTATCTCTTGCTTCATATCTAATTATCTTTGCTTAAATTAGAGCGCGCACTATACCAGACCAAATCAACAAGGCAAATTCCAAGAAATCTTTAGAAAACAGACTAAAATAGTTATATGGCAGATGATTTAATCGATGTTCTAGTTCCAGTTCCTTTATTAGAAAAATTTACTTACAAGTTACCCAAAGGCTTAAGTAAAACTAAGATCAAACCAGGCATAAGAGTAAGGGTTCCTTTTGGAAAGAGAACGGTAACTGGAATTTTCTGGAATTATTTTGATTCTACAAAAACTAAAAGACCTAGTTATAAGTTAGTTAAAGAAATCCTAGATGAACATCCTCTTTTGGATCAAGCTCTTTTAGATCTAGCTGATTGGTCTTCTCGCTACTATCACTACCCTTTAGGGGAAGTAGTACAGTATTTTTTTCCACCTTCTTTAAGAAAAGGAAAAGCAGCATCATTTAAAGAGTCCTTAAATTGGAAAATATCAAATAAAGGAGATTTTCTTAATTCTTCGTTATTAGACAGAGCTCCAAAACAGAAAGAGGCCTTAAACTTATTAAAGGAGAAGGGTAGTTTGTCTACTCAATCCTTAAAGGCCTATGGGGTGTCTTCTGTCACTTTAAATAATCTTAATGTGAAGGGTTTAGTCCAAAAATTTAGTGTAGAACTTGAGCCAGTTAGTACACAAAAAGAAGAATGTGATTCAAAAAAGAAATTAACCAAAGAACAGGATAGATCTTTTAAATCTATCTCTAAAGGTTTTGGAAAGAATGAAATATTCTTACTTCATGGGGTAACAGGCAGTGGTAAAACTGAAATCTACTTAAGGTGCATTAAGCAACTTATTTCAAGAGGGCAACAAGCTTTAGTGTTAATACCTGAAATAGGACTGGCTCCTCAAGTGGAGTCTAGATTCAAAGAGCTATTTGGTAATAGAGTTGCTTCCTTCCATTCTGCAAAGAATGAGAGAGAAAGGCTGGATGTTTGGCTGGGCGCTCAAAGAGGGATATTTGATGTTGTTATAGGAACAAGGTCTAGTGTTTTTATTCCAATGAAAAATTTAGGAATGATAGTAGTTGATGAGGAACACGATACTTCATTTAAACAGTATGAAAGGTTTAGGTATTCAGCTAGAGATATTGCTTTATACAGAGGCAAGTTAAGTGAAGTTCCAGTAATTCTTGCTTCAGCTACCCCCTCAGTTGAAAGCATGAATAATGCTTTGAAAGGAAAATATAATCTGCTTTCTCTAACTAAAAGAGCTACTGGAGCAGATTTACCAACTTACATTCCTTTAGACTTAAGAGGAAAGATATTGGAAGAAGGGTTTTCAAGTGAACTCATAACAGAGATAAAGGACGAGCTACTAAAAGGTAATCAAGCGCTAATTTTCTTGAATAGAAGGGGTTTTGCTTCTTCACTTATATGTAAATCTTGTGGATGGGTTTCTCATTGTGACAGGTGTGACGCTCACATGACCGTTCATTCCAATCCATCTCATTTGCGGTGTCATCATTGCGAACACAAGAAGCCTTTACAAACTTCATGTCCTTCTTGTAATCATAATAAGTTTGAATCATATGGACTAGGAACGGAAAGAGTAGAAAGATATTTAAAAAATAAATTTAAAGATTTTCCCGTATATCGAATTGATAGTGATTCAACCAGCAAGAAAGGTGTATTTAAAGAAATTTTAAAAATAATCAAACAAGGTAAGCCCTTAATACTAGTTGGAACGCAAATGCTGGCAAAGGGCCATCATTTTCCTGATGTGACTTTAGTTGGAATACTGGATGCAGATTCAGGTCTTTTTAGTGCCGATATAAGAGGAAGTGAAAGAGTAGCACAGTTAATTACACAAGTTTCGGGCAGGGCAGGGCGTGAAAAGAAACCAGGAAAAGTCATTTTACAAACTTACTGCAAGGACCACCCTCAAATGGAAGAGCTTTTAAAAGGTGATTATGAAAATTTTGTTAAAAGAATCATTCAAGAAAGGTCTTTAAGTAAATCTCCCCCCTTTAGTTTCCAGATTAAATTACAAGCTGAATCTATAAAGGGATTGCACTCAAGGGAATTTTTAGAAACTTGCCTTGATCATTTAAGTGGAAATCTAAGAGAAAATAATGACATTAAATATACTGGGCCTTTACCTTCTCTAATGGAAAAGAAATCTGGACTATTTAGGTGGGAAGTAAGTTTCTTTTCTTCCAACAGGAAATCTTTACATAATCTAACTGATATTCTTCAGTCTTTTCTTTACTTACCTAAACAAACAAGAAGTGTTCGATGGTCAATTGACGTAGATCCAATTTCTACAATCTAGAGATTAATTAAGACCACTTAATTGAAGACTAATTTGCCAAAGTTTATCAGCATCTTCTGCGTTATTAGCGCCCTTAGTAGTTCTAGCTTTTTTACAATCAATGAAGTATTCACCAGAAATGTTACTTACTTCTTCTGAAGAACATAGATAGATTGAAGTTTCAGCTCCCTTATCACTAGTTTTTGCTATTAAAGGAGAGACCAATTTAATCAACCAAGGGAAAAAGGGCTTATTTTCATTTTGAGATCCAATTGAAGTTGATACGAATCCTGGGTGCAAGCAATTAGTAGTTAAGCCTTTTTGTTTATATAAAGAAGAAAGTTTTTTTGTAAAAAGAATATTTGCTAATTTAGATTGACCATAGGCGATAAACATCTTGTATTCATTTTCTGATTGTAGGTCATTAAAATTTATAGATTTAAGAAAACGATGCGCATCAGAAGAAACATTAATAACTCTCTTGAGGCTACTCTTTAGGATTTCGTCAATTAATAGATTAGTTAAAGTAAAGTAAGCAAGATGATTAACAGAAAATACTTCCTCTAAGCCTTCCTCTGTTTCTCTTCTTTCTGTATTCATGATTCCAGCATTATTTAATAAAACATCCAGGTGTTTATTTAAAGATTTAAACTCTGCAGCTGCTTGTTTTACCTGATTTTGAGAAGATAAGTCAGCGATTATTGCATAAGGTTCCTTGCCAGAAATTTTGGTAATTTCGTTTTTTAATTCTTCTGATTTATTAATATTTCTAGCTATAAAAAAAATATTGGCTCCCATCTTACTTAAAGCTAGGGCAGTAGATTTTCCTATTCCACTAGTTGCTCCAGTTATCAAACAATTTTTTTCTGATAATAAACTCATTATTTTGTCTTTAATGGATTAAATCTTATTCCTTTACCAACCTGAGTGCCACTCCAAATAACTTTATTCTCTTCTGCCTCTACAAAGGAATATACAGCAGAAATTTTACTTTCTGTTTCACTTATTTCTATTCTCAAGAAACCAGGTGTTTCGACATTAAATCTTCCTTCAAGTTGTTGATCTGGCGATCCTCCAGGAACACTTCCCGTTCCAGAAATTAGTTGTCTTGTTCCTTGTCTTTCACCTTCATCAGCGAGTACATGATTATGACCAGCTATGTAAAGGTCAAAGGAACCAAATACCTCCTTACCCAAAAACCTAGCAAGCTGTGGCGTTGCTTCTTTTCTATCTCCAGAACTAAATAAGGGGTGATGAGCAACAACAACAGAAAATTTACAAGAATCATAAGTATCTTCTTTTTTCATTTTTAACCACTTGGACTGCTTGCCCCTTAAATAAAATAGATAAAGTTTGTCAAAAATTGTCGTATCAAGAGCAAAAAAACATAATTTTTTGTAGTCCTTAAAGTAATAATTATTTGGGTAAATAATTAAAGGGTTTTCTTTAGCAATATCTATATAGGCTTGAGGCTCTTTCTTATAATCATGGTTTCCTAAAGTAAGAAAGAAAGGGACATCTTTTTTGAAAACTTCAGAGAAAGGCTCTAAAAAATTAGTTACAAATCTAGGGTCTTTTTTTGAGGAGATGCCGTCAGGATAAATGATATCTCCAGTGTGCCAGATTACATTACAAGATGAGATTGAAAGAGAGTTTGCAACTTTTTTTTGAACTTCAGTTACATGTCCTGTATCTCCAACAAAACAAAAGGTTAAATATTGTGAAGTTTCTTGCTCTTTAGAAAAAACTTGAAAAGAAAGTAGCAAAAAAACACATGGAAGGAAGGAGAGTAAAGCTTTTCTTAAATCTTTTATTCTATTCATTTTATTTAAACTAAGAGATTGTGTTTTGAATTAATCTCTATATATCTTTTTTCAGCATTATCTTTTGAATGCTTAAGGGTTACTTTTATATCAGGATCAGGAAGGAAAGAAAGCATCTTTTCTGGCCACTCTATTATGGATATACCATTTGAAGTTTCTAGGTATTCTTGTATTCCTATATTGCTTAATTCTTTTTGATGAGAAATTTGATAAAAATCAAAATGAAATATTAAGTAATTTAAAAATTCATAACTTTCAACAATATTAAATGTTGGGCTTTTGACAATTCCCTTGTAGCCAAGGCCTTCCAGTATCCCTCTACAAAGAGTAGTTTTGCCAGCTCCTAATTCTCCAATTAGAAAAATTAAGAAAGGTAGAGAATCAATTTTATTGGAAATATACTTGGAAATTTGCATCCCTATTTTTTCTGTCTCTAAATTCCCATTAGAAATTAGGCTAGGTGAGTTCATTCTTTTATCTTAAAAAATACCTTATGTTTCTAATTACATCTGAGGGGGTTGTAGAAATTCCTAATTCAAGAGAGGCTATATCCGCAGCCTTAGAGTGCAGATCTACAGCTACTTCAGTTGCTTCGCTTAGGCCAAGACCTTGAGATAAGAAGCTCCCTATTAAGCCTGCCAAAACATCCCCCATACCCCCTTTTGACATTCCAGGATTGCCAGCATCGCAAATACCGATTTGGATTTTGGAGCCTGCCTGATAGCAAACCAAGGTTCCCGACCCTTTAAGAACAGCTGTTGATTTAAATTTATTTTGTAATGCTGCTACTGCTTTGAACCTATCTTCTTGAATTTGTTTAATCTCCTTATTAAGTAGTCTAGCCGCTTCTCCTGGATGAGGGGTTATGATCAGTTTATTCGGCAAACCAGATTTAAGCTTCAATTGAGAGAGTAGATTTAATCCATCGGCATCAAGAACTATAGGCAAATTTCTATTCTTTGCTTCTAAAAATGATTTTTGTAACATTTGTTCTGACCATGCAGATTGCCCTAGACCTGGACCTAATACAATTACAGATGCTTTCTTTAGAATATTTTCTAAATCTTGACCAGATTCTACTCCATGTACCATTAGCTCTGGGCACGAAGAGAGGGCAGCATTAACATGAATAGATCTTGTCGCAAGGCTTACAAGCCCAGAACCTGAATAAAATGAAGCTTTTGCAGCTAAAATGGAAGCTCCTCCAAACCCGTTGTCACCACCAATTACCAAAACATGACCATAATCACCTTTATGAGACTCTCCTTTTCTATCTTTTAGCTTAGTAAGCCCTTTCTCCATATCTAAAAGGTAATTATTTGAATTCATTTCTCTTATTATCGATTTAGAAATTCCCAGATTGTCTAAGACAACCTTACCCGATGCAGATCTTCCATCTGAAGTAAAACAGCCTCTTTTTCTTCCAACAAATGTAGCAGTTATATCTGCTTTGATGTGGTTACCAAGACTGATCCCTGTATTCGAGCAAATTCCTGAAGGGATATCCAGGGAAAGAACTGGGTTATTTTTTGATTTTTTATTAATTTCGAGAATTAGTTTGGATATCCTGCTCCTTACAATTCCTTTTATACCAGTTCCTAGTAGGGCATCTACAATAACTGAGTCTCTCAAAGATTCCTTTTTAAATTGAGAAATTGAAATTTTCTTTACTTTAGAGTTTGTGGCTAGCTTAAAAGCTTTTTTGGCCGCTCCAGAAATCTTAGTAGAAGGTGAGGCCTGAATGATGAAAGATTCTAATCCTATATCCTTAACTAAATGCGCAATTAAATAACCATCCCCTGCGTTATTTCCTTTACCGCAAAAAACAAATACTTTTTTAGTATTAGGCCAGTTATTAAGCAAGACATTTAAAGAGAATTCAGAGGCTCTTTCCATTAAAGTAAAAGCAGGAACTTTCTGTTTGCTTATAGCCAGTCTATCTAGTTTTCTTGTTTGTTCAGAAGTGTATAGTTTCATACTCATCTTTTTTGTTACCTAATTATAGCCTCTTCAAACTTTCTCTAATAAACTGCTTTGACTTTAATATATATTTTTCTAGATTATTTTAATTTTATGAGTAAATTTATAGTCAAATTAGAACCTGAAGATGAGTTCAACCATCTTCCTGATTCTTCCACTAATTACAATGAAAGTATGTACTTTAATATTTTTGATCATAATTCAAAAATGGGAGGGTGGTTTAGACTTGGTAATAGACCAAACGAGGGTTACGCTGAAATGACTTGCTGCCTATATCTTCCCGAAGGAAGAGTAGGTTTTATGTTTGGCAGACCTAATATAAATAGTAATGAAGAATTTAATGCTGGGGGTATGGAGTTTAAGGTCATCGAACCTTTTAAGAAGTTAACCATCTCCTATGTTGGAAAGATTCTTTTGTTAGATGATCCCAAAGAAATGATTGATCCACGTAAAGCTTTTAAATCCAATCCAACAGTAAATTGCGAAGTTAAATTAGAAATTCTTGGCATTTCACCAATGTTTGGAGGGGAGACCATAAGGAAAGATGGAGCATCTATGGATATAGATCCTGAAAAAAGTTTTTCGAAAGCTCATTATGAACAACATACTTCTGGAAAAGGGATAGTTAAAGTTGGAGATGAAGAGTGGGGCATTAATGGATATGGGTTAAGAGACAAGAGTTGGGGCCCTAGATATTGGCAGGCAATTGAGTGGTATAGATGGTTAACTATTAATATAAATCCTGAAATAGGATTTATGCTGAGTATTGTTCATCAAGGAGAAGGAAAAGAACGCAGGGGGGGCTTGGTCTTGAGAAATGGAATTTACGAGAGGATAAAAGACTGCTCTATAGAAAGTCATTACGATAAGAATTTTTACCAAAATAAAATCAAAGCATGGGCAAAAACGGACAAGGAAGAGTATGAAATAGAAGGAAAGGTTCTTTCTTTAATTCCTTTAAGAAATAAGAGAGAAGATCCTGAAGGAAGAATACTAACAACAAGAATAACCGAAGGTATGACTGAGTATAGTTATAAAGGTCAAATTGGATATGGAATGTCTGAATACTTAGATCAGATTATAGACGATAAACCTTTAGGACCTTGAAGTGAAGATAAGCGCAGTTGATCAGTCTCCAATTTTTTCAAACACAAATGCAAACATAGCTATTAGAGAGACTGTGGAACTAGCTAAATATTGTGATTACATTGGTATGCACAGGTTTTGGGTAGCTGAGCATCATGGTTCTGATTCTTTTGCTGGGTGTTCTCCTGAAATATTTATCCCTTCTTTAGCAAATGAAACAAGTTCAATCCGAATAGGTTCTGGTGGAGTAATGTTAATGCATTACAGTCCCTATAAGGTAGCTGAAAATTTTAGGCTTTTAGAATCTTTATATCCTGGAAGAATAGACCTTGGACTAGGAAGGGCGCCGGGAAGTAACCCTTTTCAAGCTGGTGCTTTAGCCTATGGCTCTAAAACCACAGGTCCAGAATTCTTTAATACTAAGATGAGTGATCTGAAATCTTTTTTAATTGGAGAGAAACCAGAAACAGAGGCCTTTGAAACAGTGGATGTAACTCCTGGTTTAGGAAACCTACCAGAGACATGGCTTCTGGTTTCTTCTGAAAATGGAGCTGACCTAGCTGCTTTTTTTGGTCTACCTATGTCTTTAGCTCATTTCATTGAACAAGATTGTTTGCACTTAGCTGATCGTTACAGGAAAAATTTTAAGCCTTCAGTGTTTTCTAGTACTCCAAAAGTGAGTGTGGGTATCTTTGCTATTTGTGCTGAATCTGATGAGCAAGCAATTTCTCTATCGGCAAGTGCTTCAGCTTGGAGAAATAGAGTGCAACAAGGTAAATCTTCTTGTTTCCCTCCTACCGAAGAAGCCCTTAAAGAAATTAAAGTAGTAAAAACCAATTCGCTGGGTAAAGGAAGAACAAAACCATTTATAGGATCCCAAGATACAATTTATGAAAGATTAAAACCTTTAATTAAAGCAACAAATCCTGAAGAGCTTAAGATAATCACAATTTGTGAACCCTTTGATTCAAAAAAAGAGTCTTATAGATTAATTAAAGAGCTATTTAACTAAAAACACATTAAAGGATGCTTGATATTTCTTTTAAAAATAGAACATTAAGTTCTGGTTCTCCTTGGCATTTGTTTTGCTTATCTAATTTATATTTTGCTCAAGGTCTACCCAATGGATTCCTATTCTTTGCCTTGAATACTTATTATGCTTCTCAAGGTGCTACGATTGCTGAATTAGCTAAATTTTCTTCTCTTTTACTTTTACCTTGGATTTTTAAAGGACTTTATGCACCCCTTATTGATGCTTTTACCATTAGAAAATTTGGAAGAAGAAGATTTTGGATTTTATCTAGTCAGATATTAATAATTAGTCTGTTATTTTTATTGGTTTTAGTAGGAGCAGATTTAAACATTTCTACTATGGGGTTAATTGTCATGACAATCAATTTCTCCATAGCCTTTCTAGATTTATCTACAGATGCTCTTGCAGCAGACAGTTTAGATGAAATAACTTTGAGCAAGGCCAATGGTTTAATGTGGGGTAGTAAGGTAATTGGAAATTCTGTTGGCATGGGTTTAGGTACAGCTCTTTATTTTTCTTACGGTATTTCCCTTGGTATAACAGTTCTGATAGGGATAATGATTTTAATCTTCTTAGTTCCATTCTTTTCAAAAGAATTAGATTTCAAAGTCGGCTACGAAGATTTATCTCTTAAGAAAAATATTTTATCTCCAATAGAGTTGTTTAAAGAAATTACCAAAGTTTTTTTTGACCCTAGAGCAAAGTGGGCTATTTTTTTTATTTTCTTTATAAATCTAGGTCTCGGAGTTTTTGAACCTGTTTACAACAAATTCTTTTTAGAGCAACTTAATTTTACTGGAGAAATGATAGGAGATATAAGAAAGTGGAGTTTGCTTGCAGGAGGATTAAGCGGACTTTTAGCTGGTTTACTTGGGGTTTATTATCAGAGACACTTGTTGCTCTTCGTCTTTATAAGTATCCAAATTATAGTTTATGGTCTTTTGGCATTGTATGTTGGCCAGGTATCTACTTTCGCCCACTTAATTATTTTTACCCTGGATATGACTGGAGCTGCGATCTCAGTTTCTATGTTTGCAATATTTATGTCTATGTGTACGTCACAAACCAGCGCTACTAACTTCGGTATTTTTATGGCATTACTGAATTTGTCTAACTTTACAGGGAATCAGATAGCCCCTGGGCTGATGGAAGCCTATAGTTATTCTGGCTCATTCTTATTCTGTTCCTTATCCTTAATTCCTGCTTCTCTATTAGCTTTCAAGCTAGTAAAAAAAGATTCACTAGAACATACTTAGAAATTCTTTTAGGTGAGCTCCAATTTCATGAGGGGAAATCTCTTGAATGAAATGTCCGCCTTTAACAGTAACCTCTTTCTGATTTTTCCAGAGCCTAGACCTTTCTCTTGTTTTTCCTACTAATATTGAACCTGGTTCAGCATTTATAAATAATTTAGGGATATTACTTTCGGCTAAAAAGGATTCATACTCCGAAGCAATTTTTACAACATTCTCTGGCTCTCCAGCTATTGGAATTTGCCTTGGCCAAGTTAATGTGGGTCTTCTATCTTCACCAGGATTTTGAAAGGGTTTTAAGTAGGTATCCATTTCTGCTTCCGTCAATTCACCATCGCCAGCCAATATCCTTTCTACAAATATATTTTTTTCTAAGACAAGCTCCTCACCATCTTCAGATCTAAATCCTTGGAAAATGTTCCTAGCATTTTCAGGCCAATCTTCCCAAGATTCAATTGGGCCAATTATGGCTTCCATATAAATAATGCTTTTAACTTTCTCGGGGTTTAACCTAGTCCAATTAAATCCTAAAGCAGATCCCCAGTCATGAATAACAAAGTTGATGTTATCTAAAGATAGTTCATCAAAAAGTTTGTATAGATATTTTGCATGCTCTTCAAATGTGTAACTTGATGGGCCTGGATTATCTAGTTTCTCTGAGTCACCCATACCAATTAGATCAGGAGCTATAATCCTTCCCGTATCTTCAGCATAGGGCATAATATTTCGCCAAAGATAAGATGATGTTGGATTTCCATGCAAGAAAACTATTGGGTCTCCTTGACCTTTATCCACATAAGCCATTTTTTTACCCAAAATTTCAATGTATTTCTTTTCATAGTTAAATTTACTTGATGCTTTGCTGTCCATCTTTAACTCCTTTAAAAGTTTAATTATATCTTTTATCCCATGTTATTAATAAAGCAGGAAATAAAAGAAGATCTATTATTAAGGCCGACAAAAAGGCTATAGAAGAAAAAAGCACAAATCCATGTATAGGAATAAAGAAAGCCTGCAGTAAAATTAAAAAGCCTGCAATTAGACTTAAAGAAGTAACTATTAAAGCAAAGCCAACTGTTTCAAAGGCGTATTCTGCTGCCTCCTCAGCACTAAGGTTTTTTTGCCTTCTTGCGTGTAGATATTTACTTAAGAAATGAACAGTAAAATCAACAATAATTCCTAAGGTTGTACCCATACCAATTCCAACAAGCATACTGATTTCACCACTAACAATAGCCCAGATACCAAAAGCCACTCCTATAGGCAATACGTTGGTAACTGAAGTTAATATTCCATATTTAAAAGATCTAAAAAATAGAATTATTGTTGTTGTAATTAAAACTATACCTATTCCAAGAGCATAAATAAGTTGAGTGATCAGCAGGTTGGACATGAAAGCAAAAATAGGTCTAGTACCTGTTCCAATAGAAACCATATCTTCTGGCAGATTATCTGAAACATAATTATTTACTCTCTGATCAAACTTTCTATATTCTAAAGATCCCAATTCTTTTAGAGACGCAACTATTTTGATCGATTCTTTGTTTTGGCTTATAGAATTTGTTAAATCTAAACCGTAAGGAAGTGACATCTCGTAGAAAAAGAGATACTGAGCACTAAGGTCAGGCTCTTTTGGTATTACATTCCATTCCTCTTCTTTACCGTGAAGAGTTTTGTTGAGATTCTTCATAATTTTTGAGAGTGAGTTAACATGAAGCACTTCATTATTTGAATCCAACCAATTAGAGAACTTATCTACTTCTCTCAAAAACTCCGGGTCAGAAACCTTACCTTTGCTATTTAACTCGTAACTTACAGGAAAAGTTCCTCCAATCCTCTGACTAATCCACTTACTATCGGCAGCTGAAGTTGTATATCTTTCTGAGTAAAACTCTAAAGGATTATCATTTGTTTTGTTTAAAGGGATAAAGGTCAATAACAAACAAGATACAGCTGGGACAATAATCAATAGTTTCTTATAATTTTTGATGCTAAATAGACCCATACTCCTAGCGAAATTCCTTTGAAAGTTAATAGTTTTTGATTGTTTGACGTTAAAGTAGCTCACAATCGGAGCAAGTAGCAGGACGGTAAATATAAAGGCAAGAAAGACTCCAACTGCCACTCCATTACCTATGCCCCTTAAAGGTTCTACAGGAGCTAGGTTTAGACTTAAGAAACCAATTGCAGTTGTCAGAGAAGTTAGAAATAAAGGTTGTAAATTTAACTTAAGACTTTTGAGCATTGCTTCTTTACTTTCTTTGGAAGAATCTAGGTTTTGAAAGTAGAGGCTAAATAAATGAACACAATCAGCAACAGCTAAAGTTGCAATTAAAATTGGAACCATAATGAAGGGTTGCGCTATGTCTCCACTCATGAAACCTATAGATCCCATTGCACTTAAAACGCTAACCAAAATAACTACAAAAGACCCTGTAACAGCTACTAGACTTCTTAAAAGTAAAAAAAGCGTTACTAGTATTATTAAAATAGCTGAAGGCATTAGTTTTGGCATTTGTGCTTTTAGTAACATTGGGCTTTGATATTCCATGTAAACTATTCCTGAAATGATTAGATCAACTTCAGGGTGTTTCTTTCTAGCCTCTTCTAAGAAATCCAGAACATAATTTAAAGATTCTTGATATTCGCTTTCGATATCATTTCTAGGGGGGTCAAAAACAATGTTGATTAGAGAGGTTTTTTTATCTTTAGAGATAATTGCACCATAAGCAAGTTCTTCGCCTTCAATAATTAATTCTTTTTCTTTTAAGGTCTTAAGATTATAAGTATTAGAGCCTTCTATAAAAGGCTCTATATATAAGTCATCACCATCTGCAGACACATAAGAATAGTTTGATAAAGAGTCAACTCTTAAAGAATGTGGGGTTTTCCAAGCTTTTTCTGTTAGATCCTCAATTAAAGTTAAGATTTCGTTAGTGAAAATAGTTCCTTCTTTAACTCCAATACCAATTACTACGTTATCCATAGAAGAATAGGTGTCTTCTATCTTCAGGTGAGAAGTTGTAAGAGCATCATTTTCAGGAAAGAAAGCATTAATGTCTGGATTGAAATTTATCTTTGAAAGCCCTTGTGCTAATCCTACAACTATTAGAAGGGAAATAATTATGCAAACAGGTCTGTATCGAATAATACTTTCAGCCAGAAAGTTAACATCCACTAATTTCTTCATTTTCTAATTTCCTAAATAGTAAATAAATTCAAATCTGACGAAATCATCTTTTCTTAAATACTTAAACATACTCGGTAGGGTATTTGAATCATTTCCCCCATTAAAATAAATAGATTCGAACGAAAGCCTACAACAGTTCTTAATTCTCCTAGACGCTTCCACAAAAATATTAGTTTCTCCTGTTTCTTCATGCCTCAAAACACCTGAAAGAATTTGAGAGTCGTTGATGTCATTAAAAGTTAATCTGGTTCCTAATGCCAATGGAGATTCTTCGTAACGGTCGTCGTAATTGAATTCCGCAATCCATCCTAAGTCTAGCCTGGAGCTTAATATTCCAACCTGGGTGTATTCAAAACCAGCAGTAGCAGCTGAAAATCTATTACCTTGGCCTGACCTAGTGATAGCTTCAATTTTAAGAGCTAGACCACCTACAATATAAAGAACTTCTAATCCTGTTTGATCAATTATTCCGTAGTAAGGGATTTTTATGTTCTCATTTTTATTAATAAACTCAGGCTCTCTAGAAGTTCCAGAAAAGTGAGAAAGAGCTAATTCTAAGTCACGATAAGATTGACTCCATCTAAGAGCGAAATCAGTTCTTAAGTTTTCAGCACTAGATTCATATATTGCAGAATTGATTTCTATTAAGAATGGGGCCCTAAGTCTTCCTTCTTCTCCAGCAAAAGTTCTTTCCCTAAAACCTATAAGTGCATAGATATCTAGAACACCCCAATCCCTTTCTAAAGAAAAATTAATCATAGGTTGACCTAATTTATCTTCTCCATCAAAACTTTCTACTTGATCAGTTTGATTAATAATATCTACTCTGTGCACAGTCTCAGTTACACCCCAAAAATCTCTTCTTATGCCAATTCTTGTTT
>TARA_B100000686_G_scaffold347943_1_pt1 | contig 33436 bp, 43 predicted proteins | sample TARA_B100000686 | Tara Oceans TARA_B100000686 (sample SAMEA2622733) | marine metagenome | biome: marine biome (ENVO:00000447); feature: marine epipelagic mixed layer (ENVO:xxxxxxxxx); material: "saline water (ENVO:00002010), including plankton (ENVO:xxxxxxxx)" | depth 150 m | reverse complement strand
CATGACACAAGGAATACCCAATGAGTGACAACTTCGAGAGATTCAAGAATTGCGCCGTAGAGGTGCTCGCAGTGGATGCTTCCGCCGTAACCCCTGAGGCAAGTTTCGCAGACGACCTTGACGCAGACAGTCTTGACCTAGTCGAGTTAGTAATGGCTCTGGAAGAAGAGTTCGACATCAGCGTTGAAGAAGAGGAACTGTCCGACGTAGCCACCGTAGGCGACGCTGTGGCTCTGGTTGAGTCGAAGCTGTGACAGAAGGGCGCAGGGTCGCTGTCGTCGGCCTGGGAGTCGTTTCCTGCGCTGGTACCGGTCTTGAAGCGTTCTGGAACGGATTGAACTCAGAGCCACCAGAGGGTGAGCGGCGAGTCCACGACTTTGACCCACTTCCTTATTACGAAAATCCTAAGGAAGCGCGAAGAGCAGACCGATCGCAGCAAATGGCAACTGCCACAGCAATAATGGCAATTGAGGATGCCGGGGAACTTGATACCGACCCAGATCGCTGCGGTGTGATCTATGCCACTGGCGTCGGAGGATTGCAAACATTTGAGGAGCAGGTCATAGTTCATGACCGCAAGGGCCCTCGACGTGTTTCGCCTTTCATGGTGCCAATGATCATGCCGAACGCGCCGGGCGCGGCGATCTCCATGCGTTTCGGCCTTCAAGGCCCCAACGAAACAATCACTACAGCGTGCGCGGCAAGTACCCACGCTCTCGGCTACGCAGCACGGCTCATTAAAATGGGGTACGCAGATGTCATCGTTTCAGGCGGAGCCGAATCTGTGATGTCTCCTGTGGGCATGGCCGGCTTTCAAAATATGACTGCTTTGTCGTCATCAGGACAATCGATGCCCTTTGACAAAGATCGAGATGGATTCATGATGACCGAAGGGTCGGCAACTCTGATTCTTGAGGAAATGACCTCGGCGAAGTCGAGAGGCGCGCACATCTACGGGGAGATTTTGGGATCCGGCTCCAATGCCGATGCTCATCACATAACGGCTCCCTCCCCGGGAGGAAATGGCGCTCTCCGATGTATGCAGTTGGCTATCGAGGACGCCGGACTCATGCCATCCGACATTGCTTCGGTGAACGCTCATGGGACTTCAACCCCACTCAACGATGCTGCTGAAGCCGAGGCCCTCTCCAAGTTATTCGGCGACAATGGCCCCCCGGTTACTTCCACCAAGGGGGTCACTGGGCATGCGCTCGGAGCAGCTGGAGCGCTGGAAGCTACAGCAGTACTTCTTTCCTTTGCCCACAAGTCGATCCCGCCAACTGCTGGCCACACGACTGCTGATCCAGAGATGGCTAACTTCAACCTAGTCTCTGGCTCACCTCAGACTTGGGAGCCAGGTCCGTCTCTGTCGAACTCTTTCGGTTTCGGCGGACACAACGGTTCTGTTGTGCTTTCCCCTGTGCAATAGGGCGACTTACAACAACCGCACGACTGCCGTGACAGCAGCCGCCAAAATAAGCACTACAGGAAACGGCGTCCTCATACACGCAGCTATTCCTCCAATTGCTACTCCTGCGGCAGCCGCCCCTATCTCTAGCGTTCCTCCCCCGTCGAAGGTTTGCACAATTATCAAGCCGGACAGGACTGCCGGAGCTAGGTGACCCAAAGCGTCTTCTCCGACCTTGGAGAGGTGGATGTGTCGACCCGCAAAAACGCCAACGGCCTTAAAGAAATAGCATCCGATCGCTAACGCCCCAATTGAGATCCATGTCACTGAGCGCCACTACTCATTTCCGAACCTCGAAGCTTGCGAAAATCACGGCACTCAAGGCCGCTAGCACTACGGGTAAACCAGATGGCACGAAGGGAATCGTCACGAACGCTATAACCGCCCCCAACAGTGCTGTTCGCAGTTTTTCCTTCCTCTTTATGTGTGGCAACAAAAGCGCCAAGAACGCTGCTGGAAAAGCCGCATCAAGGCCCCACTCTCGTGGATTCCCTACAACTTCGCCGAGAAGAACCCCTAAAAGGGTTCCGACGTTCCAGAACAAGAAGACTGCAAGTCCGGCAACCCAGAAGGCCTCTTTCGCGTCTTGAGGGCTTGACTGCGCGTTCGACATAGCAGCACTCTCATCGATCACCAACTGCGCCGCCAACAGTCGACCGCCTCTGTTTTCTGGCATTATTTGAGACAGCGACAGCGCATAGGCGCAGTTTCGTGCCGACAAGAGCAGCGCCGTGCCTAGAGCCGATATCGGCTCCCCGCCTGAGTTAGCTATTCCTACTGCAGCAAACTGCGACGCACCGGTAAACACCAGGAGAGACATAGCAACCGCTTTAGGGGCTGACAGTCCAGCCGAATTAGCCAAAACGCCAAACGTGACTCCAAACGACCCCACCGCCAACCCGAGTAAGAAACCATCACGTTTGTGGTCTTGGCCCCAAAATGCTCGTAGTCGCTTAGTCACGTTGCGAAACTCGTCGACTATAAGTCAGTAATTTCTGCGATCACGAACATCATGTCAGCTTCGCAAGCGACCTCACCATCAACCGAAGCAATGCCAGAAGCTCGACCGGCCATCCGAGACATACGTCCCAGATGCGCCACCAAAGTCAGCGTTTCACCTGGTATGACCTGTCGTCGGAAACGCGCTTTATCGATCCCTCCAAACAGAGGGAGCTTCCCTGCAAAATCTCCATCGCTCAAGGCCGCTAAACCAGCGGTTTGAGCAAGAGCTTCCACCATCAGAACACCAGGCAGGGTCGGCCTACCAGGAAAGTGTCCAGCAAAGAAGCTTTCTTCGCCGCTCAGGCACCACAACGCTGTGCACGACACCCCTGGCTCCAGTTCGATGATCTCGTCACAAAACAGGAAGGGGGGCCGGTGCGCAAGAAGATCGGTGGGGTCGGGATAACTACTCATTAACTTCGTCCAATGCTTCCAACAATTCGGGTGCTGTGGCACCAGGTGAAATTTTCCACCAACTCTTCTCAATTCGACCGGTCGGAGAGAGCAAAAACATCGACCGGGTAATTCCTTCATATTCTCGGCCATAAAGTTTCTTCGGGCCAAAAACGCCGTATTTTTTCGCAACCTTGCTGGTGGGATCAGAAAGAAGTGGGTAGTTGAAATTGTGTTTCTCATCCCACTTCGCTTGTTTGTCCGGCTCGTCGGCACTCACGCCTACCACAGTGATGTTCTGCAGACGAGGTAAGGCGTCGCGAAGGTCACTGGCTTGCTGGGTGCATCCCGATGTATTTGCTTTGGGATAGAAAAACAGCACTACACGGCGATTGCTTTGGTCCGCCAAGCGCCATTTATTGTTGTGCTGATCAAGGAGTGTGAAAGTCGGAGCGCGATCGCCGGGCTGCAGCATTTAGCCAACATAGCCATCCAAATCAGTTGCCAGACACTTCAAGTTAGTAATTAGTTATTTCTAGTCTCAAAAAAGCCAACTCGTACATGGGCCAGAACCGCTTCAATCTCTTCTTCTGTTAACCCCGAGCCGAATCCCGGCATTGAACGGCGACCTCGCTCAATTAGGCGACGTTGCTCTTCGTATGAGTACTTGTGACCTTTACCTACTAAATCTGGCCCAAAGCTGCCTGAGCCATTAGAGCCGTGACACGCAGCGCAGCTATCACGATAGACCTCCGCGCCGAGCATCATGACCTGCTTGCTGTAACGCTCGTCTGTCGGCCCCTTCGATGCCCAGTCAGTTCGGTCGATGCACGCTAGGCAGCACACAGCAAGTACGACAAGGACCGGGGTAAGACGAGACAAGGCGTTTCTCATTTGAGAAGAGACCGTTCTCCACCAACCCCTGAGTACTTACTTGGGATTTCAGTCCAACGGCGAGAAAGCCATTGAGGGTCACGCCAGTGAGCATGAAAGTGTTCCGGCACCTGCCGCATTGTCCGGTCGATCGATCCGACTCCTTTGCCGAACCTTTCGACACCCGCTTCTTCTAGGCGCTCAAGCATCCAAGCGAGATCTTTCTTACTGGGACGGGTCCCGTGAGATTTCCATACAACCATGGGCGTAGAGCAAGCCTCACAGTCCGCTACCCAACACACCTCATCTTCGTAGTACCAATGGGTAAATCGTGCGGCTTCACAAAGTTCGCAGTCGTCAGCCATATGGTTGGTCACTGGTACCTACCTCATCCAGCGTCAAGGGCCGCTCGATAGGCGGCGACTAGATCTCCTACTCCTTCAGCTCCACTACCGTCAAGGAGGCGCCGCACGACAGCTGACCCGATAATGACTCCATCAGCAACTGAACTCGCTTCTACTGCTTGTTCTGGCGAACCGATTCCCACTCCTGTAAGGACCGGTTTGTCGGTTACTTCCTTGCACCGTCTCGCTATTTCTGTTGCTGTTGCTGCGAGAGCAGCTCTTTCTCCGGTAACGCCGAGCAACCCAACCGCATAGACGAATCCTTTTGAGGCTTCGCATAGTTCAGGCAGGCGATGGTCTGGAGTGGTCGGAGCAGCCAACATGATGGTCTCGATGCCTGCATTGGCAGCCGCCTCTCGCCAAGGTCCCGATTCGACCAATGGCAGATCAGGAAGAATGGCTGCGTCGATGGCAGATTTGGCTAACGTCGACGCAAATCTTTCGTGGCCCGGGTGGTGAGCGAGGTTGTAGTACGTCATTACAGCGTGAGGTACACCGGTATCTAAACCTGGGACCGCCGCCAACACAGATGCAGGGGTAGCGCCCGTTTCAAGAGCTGCTTGGCTTGCTTCTTGAATCACAGGGCCATCCATGACGGGATCCGAAAACGGTATCCCGATTTCAATCGCGTCAGCTCCTGCGGCTGCAGCGCTTTCAACCGCTGCCTCCCAACCTCGGTAGCCACCGGTGATGTAGGCCACTAGAAGTTTTGATCCACTATCTCGCCGATCGCGGAGGAATTTTTCCATGTGCCCTACGTCAGATGGTGAACTCACTTAATGTTTCCCGGTCCCAACACATCCATCATTTGGTCAACGTCTTTATCTCCCCGGCCAGATAGGTTCAAAAGAACTACTTGCCCTTGCAACGACGAGGATTCACGGACAACCCAAGCTAGGGCGTGTGCCGATTCGAGGGCTGGAATGATTCCTTCGGTTCGAGAAAGAAGCTGGAAAGCCTCCACAACTTCTTGATCCGTGACGGCTGGATATTCAGCTCTACCGATGGCAGACAGATAAGCGTGTTCAGGTCCGACGCCTGGATAGTCAAGACCCGCCGAGATCGATTCCGCTTCTTGGACCTGTCCTACTTCATCTTGCATCAAGTACGAAGCCATACCGTGTACCACGCCCGGCACTCCTCTGCCCACGGCTGCCCCACCCGCCGGCTCCACACCGACTAAACGGGCATCAGTGTCGGAAAAACCGGAGAAAATTCCCGCTGCGTTACTTCCGCCTCCAACGCACGCGACTACCACATCGGGCAACTTATTCATAAGCTTTAAGCACTGCTCATGCGCTTCATCGCCTATCACGTGGTGAAAAGTCCTAACCATCCACGGATACGGATGCGGACCCATAACGGAACCTAGGCAGTAGTGAGTGTGTTCAACAGTTGCTACCCAATCGCGAAGAGCTTCGTTTACTGCATCTTTGAGCGTCTTGCTACCCGAGGTCACCGTTTCGACTTCCGCGCCCAACAATTGCATACGGAATACATTGAGCGCTTGCCGCTTCACGTCTACTTCACCCATGTAGACCTTGCATTCCATATCCAGTAGCGCCGCCGCTGTCGCCGAAGCAACCCCGTGTTGTCCAGCCCCTGTCTCTGCAACCAAACGCGATTTGCCCATTCTGCGCGCAAGGAGAGCTTGGCCAATTACGTTGTTGATCTTGTGCGATCCAGTGTGATTCAAATCTTCACGCTTTAGAAGAACTCTGACTCCTAGGTCTTCTGATAGGCGGTAACACTCGGTTAGAGGGGACGGTCTACCGCCATAGTCCCTTAGGATTCGGTGAAACTCCTCGACGAAGTCAGCATCGCTCCATGCCTCTCGAAAAGCCTCTTCGAGCTCTTCACATGCAGGTATCAGAGTTTCAGGAACAAAGCGACCTCCGAAGTCGCCAAAACGTCCCTCTTTGTTCGGGTCGGTCATCACCATAAGTTCAACCTATCGTCGGCAAGGCTTTCGGCATCACTCATCACGCCAGTCGTAAGGCCGAGGGGCGTTGGGGTCAAACTCTTCATCTGCTGATTCCAAGGCTGCCCCTGCCTCTTGCGCGGCCATAATAAATTCTCTTACTTTGACTGGATCCTTCACGCCGGGTGACATTTCCACTCCGCTAGCTACGTCAACACCCCACGGTCTCACTACATTGACCGCCTGAGCCACATTGGCGGGTGTAAGTCCACCCGCCAATATCAACGGCCGCCCACGTTCTCTTCCATCTAACATTGACCAGTCAAAAACTTCTCCGGACCCTGGTTCCGGTGCATCTACCAAGACGGCTTTAGCTCCGTATTGTTCCAGATCGTCAATCGCAGAATCTCCGGCCGTGAAGGCCTTGATTAGATATGGCACACGTTCTGCAATCCACTTGCTGTCGTCCGTTGATTCTCGACCATGTAGCTGAGCAGCTTGCAGACCTGCTTGATGCACCACGTCTGCCACCGTGTCTCTCAGTTCGTCTTTAAAAATCCCTACGGTAAGAACGCCCCCCGGTAAGCGACGGGCGATATCGCGAGCTACCGCGGGGCGAATTTGCCGAGTTGAACCTGGTACGAAGTTGAAGCCGAGAGCGTCTGCCCCCATTCCGATTGCTAGTAAGGCATCCTCTTCGGAGGTAACTCCACAGATTTTGACGAACATCAGTGAGATCCTCGCAACGCGGATACTGCAGCCACAGGGTCACCACTTGTGACGAGAGTCTCACCAACCAAAACTGCTTTGTATCCGACTTCTTTGAGCGCAGCAGCATCTTCGGGGCCCCGCACCCCTGACTCAGCTACTCCAATGACGCCGGCCGGTAGAAGAGCCGCCATTCGCGATGCGCGCTCGTGATCGACCTTAAAGGTGTACAGATCTCGTTGGTTAACTCCGATCAGATCGGCGCCCACCTCAAGAGCGGCTTCCATTTCGCCTTCGTCGTGCACTTCGACTAATACGTCCAATCCGATTTCTCGGCCGAGTAGGTACAGGTGTTTGAGTTCAGCCGAAGATAGAGCCGCGGCAATAAGCAAAACGGCGTCCGCCCCCATCAAACGGGCATCTAGAACATCAATGTCATCGACAGTGAAGTCTTTTCTCAGAACTGGTAAGTCAACGGCCGACCTTGCGTCTTGTAGATCTTGCACCGAGCCGCCGAAATGTGGTCCATCAGTGAGAACGGAAAGACAGGCGGCACCGCCCTCAAAGTATTGTTTGGCCAACACAGCTGGGTCCAAGTCAGGAAAGAGATCACCTTTGGATGGTGACCGTCGCTTCACTTCTGCGATGACACTCAAGCCGGGCTCGGCTAGCGCGTTACGGAATTTCTTCGCCGGAATACAGCCATCAACAAGATCGGAGAGATGTTGGACATCTCGTCGGTCAGCAGCGACACGTTTTCGATGATGCGCGACGATTCTGTCCAAATAGGTCTCATTCCCGGCAGCCATCTTTCGTACCTTCCAGATGTTTTGATTTGCGCTGCTAACGCTTAGATGTCGAGCCCCTTGGCGCAGGCCGGTTCCAGAAAAATTAGATCCGGTCGTCCGTCCATGAACTCCGCCGTAGCTCTACCAAACTCCTTCATACCGTCGGATCCACCGTGCGCCGCGAGGGCATCGCTGTCCGTGTACATCTCATAAAACCAGACCACGTTCGCGTCATTTTGGTCCTTGTGTGCCGCGTATACCTCTGTTCCTGGTTCCCCCGAGACGTTCTTCATTCCGAGGTCCGCGATCACTGCCAACAACGCGTCGCGTTGGCCGTCCTTGGCGGTAAGTTTCGCTAAAAGTGCAGTCTTGGCCACTGTTTGTCTCCTAATCCAACCGGTTTCACAATTTGTGATATTTCTAGGCTACGGCAGAGGCTACTGCTCTATCGGTCTTGAAGGATCCCGCTATTAGAGAACCGCCTCAAGAGAAACAACAGAAACCTTGGCACCATCATCTGTAGCCACCTCAGAATCCTCACCACTTAGCGATGCAAACCCAACATAGGGAGCATTGTTGGTTACGGTTAAGACTTCTCCAACTCGTTCGGAGGAAACGAAAAGGGTTTGACCTAAAAGCAGCGATTCATCGCTACAAATTCGGCAAATTTTGTGACGTCCGCCGCCCCGAGCCGAAATTCGTTCAACCAACTCTTGACCCCTGTAGCAACCTTTGTCGAACGACACCGCCCTTTCGACTAGGCCGGATTCGTTTGGAATTCCTCCTACCTGAAGCTCTCTTCCGATTGTTGGCAATCCACATTCAAAGCGAATGCGCTCATACTCTTCTTGGGCACACGTAGGTAGATCTATCTCTACGGCCGCACCTAGAACATCAATCACGGTTTCAGAGAGCCATGGAGAGGTGGCAAATACAACCTGTGGTCCCAGGTCTGCGGGGCTCCACTCACCGAAGACAGAGACCATTTCCCATTCATGGAGCTCAAAGTCAGCTTTTGTTCTCAGTTTGAAGCGCTCAAGCGAAGATATCAGAGGCGATCCGAACCCTGACTCAGTGTCTAAAACGAATTGGCCTTCTTGGGTCTTCGTAATTCTGAAATACCCTTCTATGTTTCCCTTGGGTTCGAGAAGAAACGAGATCCGCGATTCCCCACCCGACATGTCGTCAACGTTTTGTGATATCTGACTATGAAGGTAGCTCTCTGCTTCGGGCCCTTGCACAATGATTATGTCGCGGTCGCTTGTCCAGATTTTCGAAGTCATCGGGTTCCCGTCAACATCGCTACGGCGTTATGAACCAAACGCAGTCCTATCTCATCATCAAAGGACATGATCGACTCCGGATGAAACTGAACACCGCAGATCGGCAGCGTCTTATGTTCAACTGCCATCACCACTCCATCGTCAACACTTCGCGCAACCACATTAAGGGACTCAGGCACGCTGTCTTCTTTCGCGTATAGCGAATGGTACCGGCCGGCTCGAAATTCTTTGGGAAGTCCATCAAACAAGTGGCCCCCGGCTGCGGCGATTAAGGAAGGTTTACCGTGCATCGGCGTGTCAAGTTGCCCAAGCTGACCTCCGAAGAACTCCACTATGGCTTGAAGACCCAGGCAGACACCAAAGACAGGTATTTCAAGTTCAATTGCCGCGCTAATGGTCGCAGATATCTCATAATCGTTCGGGGTACCGGGACCTGGAGATAAGACCATTAGATCTGGCCGATTAGCAGCAAGTTCTTCAAGTGGGAAACCCGTCCGCTGTGTGGCGACATGAGCTCCGGTCTGTCTCAAGTAGTTGGCGAGAGTATGAACGAACGAGTCCATGTGGTCGATTAGTAGAACTTCTTTGCCTTCTGCGGGCGAGGATAAAGCAACGGTCTCTGTAGTTCTGCGAGGAAGCCGGAGAGCATCAAGAAAGGCTGAGGCCTTGAGCTCAGTCTCTTCTTCTTCGGCAACGGGATCGGAATCCCACAGCAGGGTCGCACCAACCCGCACCTCGGCATGACCATCTTTAATTCTTATAGTTCGCAACGTTAAGCCCGTGTTGAGGTTGCCGTCGAATCCCACCTTCCCGATCGCACCGCCATACCAAGCACGGGGACTTTTCTCATGATCTTCTAGGAACATCATCGCCGCCGCCTTGGGGGCACCTGTCACCGTGACGGCCCAAGTGTGAGTGAGGAATGCGTCCAACGCGTCGAACTCTGAACGCAACCTTCCTTCCACGTGGTCCACAGTATGGATTAAGCGCGAATACATTTCGATTTGACGCCGCCCTATCACCTTGACCGAGCCGGGCACACAGATCCTGCTCTTATCGTTCCGGTCTACGTCAGTGCACATTGTGAGTTCCGACTCATCTTTTTCAGAGTTGAGCAAGGCAAGTATCTGGGAAGCGTCGTCGAGAGGGTCTTGCCCTCGAGCAATGGTTCCTGAGATGGGGCAAGTCTCGACTCGGTCCCCTTCAACCCGGACATACATTTCTGGAGAGGCGCCCACTAGCCACTCTGATTGCCCAAGGTTGATGAGGAAACCGTAAGGAGATGGATTCTGTTGCTTTAAACGTCGGAAGAGTTCGGACGGAGGCTCCGGTGAGGGCTCAACGAACGTTTGGCTGGAAACCACTTCAAACAGATCTCCACGCGCAAAGTAATCTCTTGCTGTTTCTACGATTTGAGCGTATTCGCCTCTTTCGTGATCGCGCGCTGGTTCCAGTGCCAAATTGGGTTGATATAGGTCTCTAGCTCCACCTCTATCGATGTCGACAGTGCTGAGGCCGTCATGATCGAATTCGTATCGTCGACGCTCCGCTACCCCACCCTGGTGGTCTACAACAATAATTTCGTCGGGGATGTATAGGACAAGGTCTCGTTGATCTGAAGGTCGTGCGAGGCTCAGCTCAATCGGCTCAAACTGGAACGCCAGGTCGTAGCCGAAGGCTCCGTAGAGGCCGAGATGTTCGTCAGCTCCTGCAAATAAGTCGACTAAAGATCGAACGACTGTGAATGAAGATGCTTGACGACTTCTATCTTCTTCTTCGAAACGAGCAACAGGCCGATGCACTTGGCAAGTAATTTGTGCTGGTTCTTCCTTGACCAGAGAAACCTCTTCAAGCTCGTTTAGCCTTGCCCGCACGGGCACCAAAAGGAGTTCGCCTCGCGGGTTGAGCGCCTGAATCTGTACCGTGTCGCCCCTGCTGGTTAGCACCAACGGCGGGTCCACAAATCCCATATCCCAACGGGTGTAACGACCGGGGTATTCATAGCTGGAGGAAAGCAATACTCCCCTAGCGGAATCCAAACGATCTACAAGGTCTTCGATGGCTGCGTCAGGGTTGATCGCCGTGACTTCAACACGAATCTCTATGTCGCCCCGAGTCCTGTAGTTCCCACGGATCTCTTCAGCCACGGAAATCGCCTTTACCTAGAGGTACAGGCCCGTACTGCCGGGCTCAACTCTTGGGGCTGCGATCGCATGCACATCCCTCTCTCGCAGGATTAGGAAATCATCGCCATGCACCTCAACCTCGTAACGGTCTTCTGGGCTGAATAAGACCTGATCGCCTTCCTCCGCGCTGCGGACATTGGGACCAGCGCCTACAACTTCTCCCCACACCAATCTCTTTTGTTGTTGAGCTGTAGCAGGTATCAGAATCCCGCCGCTACTTCTGCGATCGGCCTCGTCACTGGGAATGCGGACGAGGATTCGATCATGCAACATTTTGATCGGACGCTTAAGATTTTGGTCTGTAGACACGTCATTAGGTTCTTCAGCCACTATCGCACGGTACCGTTCTTAGGCATGAACGCGGACGCTGGAACACCTCAAAAAGCAAATTTTACTGCGAGTGATGGAGTTGCAATAGAAGCCGAATACCTGATTCCTGAGTCAACTAGCGCTATCGCAGTGCTCTCACACCCTCACCCTCTCTACGGTGGAGATATGCGCAACAACGTGGTGCAGGCACTATTTGAGTCTTTACCGAAAGCGTCGGTAGCGACGCTCAGATATAACTTCCGAGGGGTTCAAAATTCGGGCGGTAGCCACGGCGAAGGGAAACTTGAGCTGCTTGACTGTCAAGCTGCTTTCTCCCACGCAGCAAGCTTGGTTCCCTGTGTGCCGGTATTCTCGGTCGGCTACTCGTTCGGAGCAGACGTGTCGCTAACCGCCGATAGCTCGTGTCTCGCCGGCTGGGTTGGAATAGCGTCGCCTCTTACATTGCTCGACCCAAGTGACATGAAAGCAAATTCCGACTCGCGCCCAACTCTTCTTCTGGTGCCAAAAAATGATCAATACCGCTCGTTCGAAGAAGCGCAACAGATTTCCAGCGACTGGATGGCCACCACAGTTCAAGAGCTAGCCACTGGGGATCATTTTCTATTTGGGGAAACTCAGCAAGTCACCAAACTAGTGAGATCCTTTATCGCCGAGTGCGCTGCTTCAGAGTGATGCAGTGTTGAAGTCATAGCCTTGTGAATCGATATCGGTTAGCTGCTACCAGCCGATAGAAGGCTGCTGAAATCCACGAAATCGGTGGCACCATCATCACTGCTCCCAGAATCCACCACCCGCTCCCTATCCGGCGCAACGTCTTCGCAACCGCCTTGTGGCCCGATAGCCGCAGAGTCCCTTCTATCCACCACAGAGCGCGCTTCGCGTCGCTCTTGGAAAGGTCCAACCCGTCGAGATCCTCCTGCTTGCCCGCGCTCATCGGTATAGAAGCTCGCTGGCTCACCCAATCGGCGCATCGGCAGCAAAATGTGCACTCACCGTCGTACACCAACACCGGGGAGTGTTATCCCAGCCCTTGAGCTAACGCGGCCCGCGAATCGGTAGCAGCCAAGCGCAACGGTAAAGCTTTTTGGTACTCGGGCGAGTCGTACCACTCCCTGAAAGCATCCTCATCTTCAAACTCGAGAATTACTAATCGAGTGCCATGCCAATTACCTTCAACCGCGGCGACGGCGTTGTCGACGACCACCGCCTTGCCGCGTCCCAAAGAGGAGGCCTTAGCGGCCTCCATATAGGCATCAAGTCCATCAGAGTCATGGACCTCTTCCTGCACTACGAAATAAACCGACATGTCCTTCTCCTTGTGAGGATGATCACAGAACGTACCAAAAGCCGACCAAACCAATTTGGCTACTTTGAGGTTTAGCGTTCTTTACAATTCAAAATATCAGCCTCACGAATCGGTGATCTGCTCAATGGGCGACACGGTTGAGTCTGAGTCACCGTCGCCTCCCCAATATGCATCCCTCAATAGCCGTTTGTAGAGCTTTCCAGTCGGTAATCGAGGCAACGCTTCCATAAAATCAATCGAGCGTGGCACTTTGTACCCAGCTATGTGTTCGCGAGCGAACTCGGTAAGTCGCTGGGCTAAATACTCATCTCCGTGGGCTCCTTCTACAGGCTGCACCACTGCCTTTACTTCCTCTCCAAAGTCTTCGTTTGGGACTCCGAAAACGGCGACATCGGCGACTTCTGAATGAAGAATGAGGCAGTCTTCGATTTCCTGGGGATAGATATTTACTCCACCGGAGATAATCATGAAAGCCTTACGGTCAGTTAGGTACAGAAAACCATCTTCATCTACACGGCCGACATCGCCGAGGGTCGTCCACAGTGGATTGTCAGGGTGTTGAGAGCTGCGGGTTTTGTCGGGTGCTTGGTGATACTCAAAAGTCTGTTCTTCCCGTTCGAAGTAGATCAGACCCGACTCGCCGGTTGGCAACTCTGTTCCATCCTCATCGCATATGTGCAACGTTCCGATCAGCGGCTTGCCGACGGTACCTGGGTGAGCGATCCACTCATCGGGTCCCACGTAGCAGAAGCCATTTAGTTCGGTGCCAGCGTAATACTCGTGCAAAATTGGGCCCCACCAGTCCAACATTTGCTTCTTTATCTCTACCGGGCAAGGGGCGGCCGCGTGTATCGCGACCTTGTGACTCGACAAGTCCTGTTTATCGCGATCTTCCTCAGATAATTTCAACATTCGCGTGAACATTGTGGGAACCCACTGCGAGTGCGTCACGCCGTGAGTTTCTATTGCTTGTAGTGCCTCGTGTGGATCGAATTTCTCTAAAACCACTACGGTGCCTCCAACCGACTGAGTTCCCGTCGTGAACCCCAATGGGGCTGAGTGATAGAGGGGTGCAGGTGAAAGGTAAACTGACTCCGCATTCATTCCGAATATGCCACCAACTAAGCCTGCCCCAATTAGGTCAGGGTCGCTTATCTCAGATCCGTCAAGTGGGCGCTTGATGCCTTTGGGTTTTCCAGTAGTACCCGAGCTGTAAAGCATCAAAGACCCTCGAGGCTGCTTGTCTAGAGGTTCCGCCGAATATTGCTCAACCGTCGTTTCGTAGCTCTCGAAACCTTCGACCGCATCGCCAAACATCAAACGTATGGGGCAGTTCTGGATTAAGGGCAGCATTGCAATCGCTACTTCCCGAACCGCTGTACTTGCTACTAGAACTTGGGCTCCGCAATCTTCGACGATGTAAGCCGCTTCCTCGGCAGTGAGAAAACGATTCACAGTTGTGAAATACAGTCCGCTTCGCATAGCGGCCCAATAGGCCTCAAAGTACCGGATGTGATTATCAGCAAAAATAGCAATGTGGTCACCGGGTCGAAGTCCAGCTTCTCTCATCATCTGAGCAAAGCGACATGACCTGTCTTCTAGTTCTTGATAGGACAGCGACTCGCCAGTTCTTGCCATGACGACGGCTGTCTTGTTCGGATTTATTGCAGCGTGGATACCTGGATAACTCATAGGTTTGAAACTATCCGATGGAAACGTCTCACTCTTCATCTGCCGGTGGTCGGACTACTACCCCTTTGACAGTAAGCGCTTCCTTGGCCTCGCGGATGCTGTGTTCTCCGAAGTGAAAGATGGATGCGGCAAGCAACGCATCAGCTTTCCCGTCTATGGCGCCCTCCACTAAATGTTTCAGTGTGCCCACTCCTCCACTGGCAATAACTGGCACGTTCACCGCTTCGACGACCGTCCGGGTTAACTCAAGGTCGTAGCCATTTTTGGTTCCGTCTCCATCCATCGAGGTAAGCAATATTTCGCCCGCCCCTCGGTCAGCGACTTCTTTTGCCCAGGCAACAGCATCTACGCCCGTGTCCTCACGGCCACCTTTGACATATACGTTCCAAGTGCGGTTAGCGTTCGCTTTCGCATCTATGGCGACCACAACGCACTGGCTTCCGAAAGCTGCTGCCAGTTCTCCTATGAGATCGGGGTTATTGACAGCCGCCGAATTGACTGAAACTTTGTCAGCTCCGGCGCGAAGAAGAGCGCGGGCATCGTCTGTAGACCGGATACCTCCACCAATTGTGAAGGGTATGTAAACCTCTTCGGCAACTCTCTCAGCTAATTCGACGATTGTTTTCCTGTTGTCGGAACTTGCGGTTATATCCAAAAAGACGATCTCGTCGGCTCCTTCGGCGTCGTAGCGGGCGGCTAGTTCGACTGGGTCACCTGCATCACGCAGGCCTACGAAATTGACGCCTTTCACCACGCGGCCTCTATCAACGTCCAAGCAGGGGATCACTCGTATGGATTTCATTTCCCCTCAATTACCGCAAGTGCCGCGGAGACTTCGATGGTTCCGTCATGGATGGATTTGCCGACAATGACGCCCCCAAGGGTTTTACCGTCAACTTCGAGTCCGACTAATTCAGCTATATGTGAAAGAGCGCCAACTCCGCCACTTGCAATCACCTCTATCGAAGTCGAAGCCAGCACCGTTGCTAGTCCTTCAACATCGGAGCCGATCCCCATTCCATCACGAGCGATTTGGGTGACGATCACAGCCTCGACGCCAGCGTTTTCGTACCTCGGTAGTAGGTCAAGGATCTTCAGGCCGCTGTCCCTTTCCCACCCTTGTGTAGCAACGTTCTCACCTCGGACATCCAAACCAATCGCGACACGCTGTCCTAGAGTCGCTATTTCACCAACTATTTCCGGATTTTCTACCGCTGCGGTTCCAATCACGCATCTCGAAACTCCAACGTCATATAACGCTCTAGCAGCGTCAACAGTGCGCACTCCTCCGCCGGATTGGACCGGGACGCGAACAGCGTTTGTGATTGATGCGATCGTATCCAAGTTCTCAGATTTGCCGGAGCGCGCTGCGTCCAAATCAACCACGTGTATCCAAGCTGCCCCAGCCTCTTCAAAGGAGGTAGCTACCTCTACAGGGTCGACCTCGTACTGAATCTCGCGGTCGTAGTCGCCCTGGATCAAGCGGACACATTGCCCATTTCGTAAGTCGATAGCCGGGTATAGGTTAAAACTCATTGGGCCGTAACCTGCCTACAGAAGTTGCTGGCGAAAAGGCGTCCCAATTCGCCGGACTTTTCTGGGTGGAATTGTGTTGCCCAAAGAGATCCCCGCTCAACCATCGCTATTACATCTTTGCCATATTCGCAGGTGGCCACCACGAACTCAGCGGCGGTCTCTGCCGCATAGCTGTGAACAAAATACATCCATGAACGATCTCTAATGCCTTGCAATAGTTCACATTCGGGCCGACGAATGTCCAACTGGTTCCATTGCATTTGAGGGCGCGGTAATCCGTCGGGTAGGAGACGCACTCGTCCTGGAAGTACTCCCAGCCCTGAGACGCCGGGTGCCTCTTCTGATCCTTCAAACAACATTTGCATCCCTACGCAAATACCCAAGAATGGCGTGCCGGTCTCAATTGCTGTGTAGACGGCGTCGTCCAACTTTGCTCTTCTCAATTGATTCATACACGCGCCAAAATGACCGACGCCCGGAAGCACTACCGCTTCTGCCTGTGCGATTAACACTCGATCGTCAGTTAAACGAACGTCAGCGCCGGCACGTTGGAATCCCTTCTGGGCTGATCGGAGATTGCCGATGCCGTAGTCCAAGACAGCAATTAGAGGTCCTGATTTCGGTTTGTTCACCGGGCAACCCTCACAAAACACCTTTTGTCGAAGGCAACACGTCATCGGCTATTCGAACTGCGTCATACAACGCTCTCGCGACGGCCTTGAAGCTTGCTTCGATGATGTGGTGAGTGTTTTTACCTCGTACCAACACCAAGTGCAGCGTTATCCCGGAGGCCATCACAAAGGCTCGCCAAAACTCTTCGCAGAGCTGCGGGTCAAAAGGAGGGTCCCCAAGAATCTTTTCTCCCGGGGGATCGATTTCATAGTGCAGAAACGGACGGCCTGAAAGGTCCAGAATCACATCTACCGCTGCTTCGTCAAGGGGAACCGAAATAGAGGCAAAGCGCCGAACACCTTGTTTGTCGCCCAGCGCGTCTCCAAAAGCCTCCCCAAGCGCTATACCGACATCTTCAACGGTGTGGTGCGAGTCGATATCAATGTCACCTTGGCAATCAACGCGTAAATCGAAGCGAGAATGCTTACCAAGCTGACTGAGCATGTGATCGAAAAATGGCAGTCCGGTACTGACCTCAACTTTGCCAGAGCCGTCCACGTTTACGAATAAGTCGATGCTGGTTTCTTTAGTTTTTCGCTGCCGTTCAGCTGTTCGTGTCATTTGATCGCCCCTTCGAGAGCTTCGAGAAAAATATTATTTTCAGTTTCAGTACCTACAGTCACCCGCAAACAATCAGCTAATCCAGGCCATTTCGAACAGTTTCGTATCAGCACTGACTTCGCTAGTAGTCGCTGCCAAAGTTCATCGCCCTCGACACCGCACGCAGTTGTTCTGAACATGATGAAATTAGCTTGTGAAGAGAAAACTTCTAACCCCAGATCGGAAAGAGCAACAGAAACTCGGTCTCGTTCATCTGATATCTGCGTGACTCGTTGTTCCATCTCATCGTGGAACCTAAGGGCTATCCGCCCCGCAATTTGCTTCAGTGAATCCAGATGGTACGGGAGGACAACTTTCTCAAACTCAGGCAACATCCAAGGCGGCGCCACGCAATAGCCGAGACGAACTCCAGCCATAGACCAGGTTTTAGAGAAAGTTCGCGTAACTACTAGCGACTCAGACACTTCAGACCGCTTCAACATCTCAATTGCGGTGAAGTCAGCAAACTGCCCATAGGCCTCATCAACAACCACAACTCCTCGCGACTTTGACACCGCTGCCTCAACAACCTCTTTACTTTCGGGCGTACCGGTCGGATTGTTGGGAGAGCATAGAAAAAGAAGATCCGGATCCTCAGAATCAATGACGTCCTCCAAGGATGACTCAGTAATTCTGAACTCCAGATCTCGCGCAGCTTCAAAAACTCGACATTGAGTCGTCCGAGCTATTTGGCCGTACATAGCGTACGTGGGTTCAAATGTCACAGCGGTTCGTCCGTGTCCTCCGAATGTGAGGCAAAGTGTTTGTAGAACCTCGTTGGACCCATTCGCCACAAATATCTGATCTGCTTCGACCTCATGAAGAGCTGCTAATTCTTCCCTCAGGGACTGAGCTGCCCGATCGGGGTAACGGTGCCAATCAACCTTGGCGGCTTCCTCTAGAAATGCCGCTTGGAAATCTTCCGGTGGCGCTAATGGCGCTTCATTGGTGTTAAGACGCACATCCACTTCAACCTGAGGAGAGTGATAACCGTCCATCGATCGCAAGTCATCTCGCACCAGCGGGCGTTTCACGGCTTTATCCCCTCATTAGCCCATCTCTCGCGTTCCCGCACCGACGCAGCGTGCGCCCAAAGGCCCTCGGCCTGAGCTAACTCCGACACTGCGAGAGCAACCGCGTCAAAACCGTCCTTTGATACCTCAATTACATGCATTCGTTTTTGGAAGTCATCAACCGTCAGTGCTCCACTGAATCGCGCTGTACCCGCTGTCGGCAACACGTGTGAGGGCCCCGCTACATAGTCACCGATTGAGGCTGGCGCCCAATTGCCTACAAAAACAGCCCCAGCGTTTCGGACCGATTCAGCTAACTCTCTAGCGTTATGGCACATGAGCTGTAGGTGCTCCGGTGCAATTACGTTGACCACCTCTACAGCGTCGGCAGGTCGGTCGACCAAACACAGGTAACCACCCTCAGCGAGAGTTTCTAATGTTTCCTTCCGACGCGGAGATAACGAGACTATGTCCCCGATCGCCGCTTCAACTTGATCTGCATACTGTTCATTCCATGTAACCAACCAAGCCCGACCCCCTGGACCATGCTCAGCTTGAAGAACAAGATCAACCGCAGCTGAACTGCTGGGACAGCTTTCGTCTCCTACAACCACGATCTCCGAAGGCCCTGCAAATGCGGCGGCGATGCCGACGGTTCCCGCTACCTCTTGTTTCGCAGTCGCTACCCATGTGTTACCCGGACCAGCTATGACGTCAACCGGGCGGATAGTTTCCGTGCCATAGCTCATGGCGGCTATTGCTTGGACACCGCCTATTTTGTAGACCTCATCAACGCCGCAGAGATGTGCGGCGGCCAAAACCACTTGGTCAATCTCACCTAACGGATTCGGAGGCGTGCAGACAGCAATTTCTTTCACGCCAGCTGCCCGTGCTGGTAATGCAGTCATTAGAACAGTCGACGGATACGAAGCAAGACCACCAGGAACGTACAGACCAGCGCGTTCAACCGGCTGAGGAATACTCAACACCGTTATCGCATTTTGAGTGACCTCATGCGATTGAGCTCTTTCTTCTCTATGAAATTCCAGGATTCGATCGTGCGCCACTTGAAGAGCGGCGGCTAAACCCGTATCCAGACCTTCCCAGGCTTCTCGCAATGCCTGTGGGGCAACGCGAGAGTCTGCGATCTCAACTCCATCAAACTGAGAGGTTAAGGACCGAATGGCTTCGTCGCCCCCATTTCGGACCTCTGAAAGAATCTCTCGCACGGCGGTCGTCGGAATATCCGCACTTAGATCGAAGCGCGGTAGTAGAGAAGCAAAGGGCCTATTAGCGCCGCGGAGATCTATGCGTTGCAACACGCTATTGAGGGTACCGCTGACAGAGGGCTCCGCAGAAGTGGATATCGCCTCTACTTGACGAGGACGATATGGTTCTCTCATGGTCTCCCAAGCCGAGCTCTCATCTCTCGAAACAGCCATTAGGGAGTTGAGCGAACGAATCACAGTCGCGGCAGATGAACTTGTGGGAACAAAGGAAGAAGATGTAGCCATTGATCTTTACGAAGTTGAGCGCAGTTTGAAGACTGCCCAACGTCGTATAGCTCGAGCAGCCGAGGGCCTTGCGAGCTCTTAGAGACGTCTTCACTACTCCAGTTCGGTCAAGGCTTCAGACATCTCGACAATCTTCTTCGCGCGCGTCAGATGAGGCACATCCACCATCTGACCCTTGAAGCTGAAAGCCATGAGCCCTTCGGCCTCCTTGACCGCGAACAAGTCAAGTAGTTCCCTCGCTTCGCTCACTTCAGCAGGGGATGGAGTGAAGCATTCATTTACGATCTCAATCTGGTTGGGGTGGATAGTGATCTTCCCTGTGTACCCCATGTTCGCCGATTCCAAACATTCACTCCTGAGCCCGTCCAGATCATTGAAGTCAACAAAGACGGTATCAAGTGGCTGCTTATCCCAAGCCGTAGCCGCGAGCAAACACATCACCCGCGCATGTTCGAAAATGGGCAAATAGCGTCCGTCGGGATGTCTATTACCTCGAGAACCGATAGCCGCGGATAAGTCTTCGGCTCCCCAAGTAAGGGCATCAACCCGAGGGTTAGCCGCGAGATCGCCGATGTTCAAGAATCCCTGCGGGGTTTCGGTTCCTAGTATGAGGAGCCTGACCTCCCCCTCTTTGTGACCACATGCGCGTTCGTGTTCGCGGATAGTTTCATCGATTTCAGCTACTTCATTGGCGTTGTTCACCTTGGGTATGAGGTAGGAGTCAGGGGGGTGCGCCATGGTTTCTTCGACGTCGCGCTCAAACCAGGGACTCCCCAAGGGGTTAACTCGGACCACTCGTTCCTGTCGTCCGAAATCTACGTGTTCGAGCCATTCACTGACCGTGGCTCTTGCAGAGTCTTTATTTTCGGGAGTGACCGCATCTTCGAGATCCAGAATCAAGGCATCCGCTTCTGTCTCCAGGGATTTATTCAGCATCTTCTCATTGGCTCCTGGAACAAAATGAGCCGCTCTTCGGATAGTCATCGTGGTTGTCCTTTACAGTTAGAAGTCGAATGCCGCAGGGCAAAAGTCGTTGAGAACACAGTCTTCGCATTGCGGATTTCTCGCGAAGCAAACTTGTCGGCCATGAAGTATCACTCTGAGACTGAATTCTCCGCGCTCATATTCAGGCACCATCGGATTCAACTCCATCTCTACCTTCACTGGGTCCTCTTCTTCGGTTAACCCAAGTCGTCGAGCCAAACGACCCACGTGGGTATCGACTGGCAAGCCAGGAAGTCCAAACGCCACAGATCTTATAACGTTCGCTGTTTTTCGCCCGACACCTCCCAATTTGACCAGATCGCTCAAACTGGTTGGCACTTCACCCTCATGCTCCTCGAGAAGCTGATTCGACATCTTCATAAGGTTCTTTGCCTTGCTTTTGTAGAAGCCTGTCGCGTGCACTAGCTCCTCCAACGCCTGCGAGTCGGCAGCAGCAAGGTCGATCGGGTCGGGGTATCGGTTAAACAGAGCGGGAGTCGTCTTGTTGACACGAACATCCGTGCACTGAGCCGACAAGATGGTTGCAACCAAGAGCTCAAAGGGACTGCGATGATTCAACTCGCATACTGCGTCGTACTCGTCCTTAAGTCGCTCGTGCACTAATTTCGCTCGACCTTTAGGCGATCGCGGCTTCCCCATGGTCTTTGTTTACCTCATCAAGTGGCATCTAGCGATAGCTTCAATACTGTGAATTCTCGCAGCGCAGAAGAACCCACCATAAGAATCAGTCAGGATAGAGAGGGCGACGTCATAGAGCTAAACGCACACGAATGGACCGCTGACGCATTATCGCTGGCGTTACCGGGTGTATTAGCTCAAACGGCGGAAGGCGTTTCTCTTTGGTTGGATAACCCAGCGGAAGACACTGATGAAACGTTGGGAAGGCTCGAGATGGAACCTCAACGTGACCTCTTTCGGATGGAGCGCTCAATCCCTCTCGAACAAAAAACCGACATACCCACGCGACCGTTTCAGCCAACGCAGGACGAAGAAGAATGGTGCCAAGTAAACAACCGGGCGTTCTCGTGGCATCGAGAACAGAGTGGCTGGACCCCCGACCTATTAATAGAACATCAGGCAGAATCGTGGTTTGACGCCGAAGGCTTCTTAATTCACGAGCGCGAAGGTCGAATTGCGGCATTTTGTTGGACCAAAATTCATGACTCGGAACAGCCACCAGTTGGAGAAGTTTACGTCATTGCCGTTGACCCTGATTTTCACGGTCTAGGACTGGGGCGGGCCCTAACTTTGGCTGGGTATCAGCATCTCGAAGCGAAGGGGATTACGAGAGCCATGCTGTACGTTGACGCTGACAACACTCCCGCTGTGCATCTGTACCGCGATATCGGCCTTGAGGTCATAACCGTCCGGCGGCTCTACCAGCGCCCCACCAAGATGGGTTAAAGCTGCACGACCGCTCCAAGGGCGAGCCCCACAAAGTGGATACAGGTCGCAGCTACGATCGCTATTCCTACATGTCTACTGATACCACGCCACATCGAATGGCCAGTTGCCATCGCCAACGTGGCTCCAATGGCCGCTGCGCCCGCGACACCCGCAGCTACTGACAACCAAATCACGAAGTTCGCGGAAGAGAAAAACCAAGGGATTAGAGGTACTAAGGCTCCAACGGCAAACGCCGAAAACGACCAGCCAGCGGCGACATAGGGTGAGGCGAGTTCGTTCGGAGCGATCCCAAGTTCTTCTCTTGCATGAACCTCAAGCGCCATTTCGGGATTCCGCATCACCAACTGAGCCATCTCTCTGGCTTGATCGATAGTCATGCCTCTTTCCACATACAACTGAGCTAGTTCCTCGGTTTCTTCCTCGGGGTCGTCCGCCAGCGCCCGCCTTTCTTTCTCTAGTTCTCGACCGACAAGATCATTTTGTGCTCGGACAGACACATACTCGCCAGCAGCCATGGAAATCGCGCCAGCTAGTAGGCCTGCAACTCCCGCCGCTCGAACCACTCCGGAGGAAACATCGGCCCCGGCCAAACCAACTATCAACAGAACATTAGAGACCAGCCCATCGGAGGCACCAAAAACTGCCGCTCGGGCTCCTCCGCCCTGCACGTCTCGATGATGGTCGTCATAGCGGTGTGCAGCCACGCAATCGAAACTACCCGCCGTACCCTGTAGGGGTGGTGATCACTCGTTATGACTTGTCTCGACCCGAGCTAGCTGACCTACTTGAAGGCGAGCCTAACTACAGGGTTGACCAAGTGTGGGAAGGCCTTCACGGTCAACATCGAGATCCTGCCGATCTCACGAACATTCCCAAGAAGTTGAGATCCGCCATCGAATCTCTTCTTCCTGCAGCCCTCACACCGCTTCGAGAAGTCAGTGCAGACAACGGAGCCACGGTAAAACACCTTTGGCAGCTGTGCGATGGCCACCTCATCGAATCAGTCCTTATGCACTATCGGGATCGCTCCACTGTGTGCGTTTCTTCTCAAGCCGGCTGCGCAATGGCATGCAGCTTCTGCGCTACTGGACAAGTTGGATTTGATCGGCATCTAACGACCGGCGAAATCGTCGAACAAGTAATCCGCGCCTCTCAACGTTCACTTAGCAAACGCGTCAGCAACGTTGTGTTCATGGGGATGGGTGAGCCTTTATCCAACTTCGACAACGTATGGTCGGCCATCGAACGCATTAACACAGACATAGGCATCGGAGCCCGAAAAATTACGGTATCTACGGTTGGCATAATTCCAGGGATCGAGCGCTTAGCTCAACAAAAACTCCCAGTGAGTCTCGCTGTGTCCCTGCATTCAGCTAACGACAAGACGCGTAATCACTTGGCTCCGATTAACCGGACATACCCTCTTAGGAAACTCGCCGAGTCGCTCCAAAACTACAAACGGACGAAGAACCGGCGAATCAGTCTCGAGTGGGCAATGATGTCAGATGTTAATGACAGCGACGAGGATGCGCGCGAACTCGCTGCCTTCGCTAGGCCGCTGAGCGCCCACGTCAATCTCATACCGTTAAATCCGACTCCTGGGTACGCCACCTCTCCCTCTGAACCAGACTCAATCAACCGTTTCCGTGACCTTCTGGATTCCTTCGGCGTCAATGCGACAATCCGATCGAACCGCGGAACTGATATCAATGCTGCTTGTGGGCAGTTGCGTGCCGAACAGGCAGTTGCATTTTCGAAGCGACCTAAACACTGAGGGATTTGGGTCGACCTCTGCCACACTGGCAAGGTGAATAACTTGCGTTGGCTGAATCCCACACAACCTCAAACGCTCTACAGCGCTGTGATGCTGGCTTATTTTCGAGGCGCAAGCATTGTCTTATTTGGCAGTGTTTATTACCGCCAATTTGCTTACGACCTACTGGGTCTATTTGCGTCCCGCGTGGCCTGGCTACTTCTTGTAGTCGCGCTCATCGGCGGCGGTCTCGGGATCGCTAACGAGAAGAAACTTGGTTTCCGTTTCGCGTTAGCAGCGGCTATCTACTCAGTCGCGGCCACACTTTGGGTAAGTATTCGCTATGACGTAGAGCTCCTTGGCTTACTACTAAGACTGATGTTTGACATAGTTCTCGTAGTTCTGTTACTCCATCCTCAGAGTAAGGAATACCGGAGGATCTGGTTCAGCTAGCCAATGGCCCTAAACTGGCCACTATGACTACCCAAATTGACGGAATTGACGACCTGGAAAGCCGAGTAGGGCAACACATCGGCTACAGCGACTGGCACACCATCACCCCCGAGCAAGTGCAAAAATTCGCCGAAGCAACAGGCGATTACCAATGGATTCATCTCGACGAAGAAAAGGCGAAGGCGGGACCATTTGGAACCACGATCGCCCACGGGTACTTGACCCTGTCATTAGCGCCAATGTGCATGTCTGAGGCATTCGTCATTGGCGGTGACGTGCAGATGGGAGTGAACTATGGCGCCAACAAAATCCGCTTCACAGCGCCTGTTCCCGTTGGATCTAATGTCCGAATGGGAGCAACGCTCAAGGAAGTTTCACGATTTGATGGCGGGGCCCAGTACACCGCTGAGCTTCTGTTCGAAATCGAAGGATCAGAGAAACCGGCCTGTATCGCTGAATGCATATACCGCGTCTATAGCTGAACGCTTCTATCGCTCAATTTATAACCCGTGGCCACCAACGAGGACCTACCCCAAGGAGAAGAAAAAGCGTTAGCTGTTGAGCAGATGTTCGATCAGATCGCTCCGCGATACGATTTCGTTAATCGGCTCATGACCTTTCGCATGGACGTCGGGTGGCGGCGACGCGCTGTTGAGGCCTTGAAGCTCCCTAGAGATGCGAAAGTCTTGGACCTAGCTTGCGGCACCGGTGATTTCTGTAACGATCTCCTACGATTCGGCCTTGATCCCATCGGCTTAGACTTCAGTGCTGGGATGCTTGAGGCCGCTGGCACAGACGCGCCCCTGATGAGAGCTGACGCGCTTCGGCTCCCTGTCCTCACCGGGTCTATGGACGGCGCAACTTGCGGCTTTGCTTTGCGCAACTTGACCGAACTCACCCCGTTCTTCGAGGAACTCTCGCGAGTTTTGAGGCCCGGGGGGCGGATCGCTCTTTTGGATGTCGCTCAACCCTCTAACCCACTACTCAGAATCGGGCACCGCGTCTACTTCGGAAAGATAGTTCCAAAGATCGGTGGCTTAATTTCGGATCGGAATGCTTACAAATACCTACCAAAGTCGGTGGAATATCTGCCCAAACCACAAGATCTTCTAGCTGAGCTCAAAGCAGTTGGGTTTTCGGATGCAACCAGAACTCTTTTAAGTGGGGGCATCACTCAATTGTTTCTCGGAACCCTAGACCAGTGAGTCAGATCCCAATTCCGAGACCGCAGCACAAAAGCAGCCCGTAGATCATTTGAAACTTTCCTGTTGCGCCCAATACAGATATGAGTTCCTTTCCAGCAGCACCTTTGACTACCAGCCGAACTGGTTGAATCGCGAACGGCGTGGCGAGAAGAGCTAGCAGCGCTGCTGGACGCAAAAGGCTCAGATAAGGAAGGCAGAAAATCGCCAACAGCATTACAACTACATATAAAGCTCTGGTGGGTCGATCTCCCATCCGAACCGCCAGAGTTCGTTTACCCGTCTCACTGTCACCCGGGATATCTCTCAAATTATTAGTGATGAGCAAAGCGACCGCTAGCAATCCCACCGGCACAGCCGCACCCACCGCAAGCGTGGTCACCTGTTCATCTTGGACGTATGTGCTTCCCGCAGTAGCAACAACGCCAAAAAAGATAAAGACGAACAACTCCCCTAAACCGCTGTAGCCGTAGGGCCTCGGTCCGCCCGTGTAACACCATGCAGCCAGAATGGCCAAACTACCCACCAACACAAGCCACCATGTGGTCACGGACGCTAGGTACAGTCCTGACAAAGCAGATATTCCAAATGCGCCAAAAGCCGCATTTCTCACGCTTCCTGGACTGGCATTTCCAGAGGCAACAAGCCTCATAGGCCCTACCCGCTGATCATCGGTTCCTCTAACTCCATCGCTGTAATCATTGGCGTAATTGACACCGATTTGCAGACCGATTGCTACAACAAGTGCCAACACCGCACGGATGATATTTGGCTGTGCTTGTGCGGCGGCAGTTCCTACTATCACTGGCACAATCGCGGCCGGCCAAGTTCTTGGCCTCGCCCCAGCTAACCAAATACCCACTCAAACTCCTCTTAAGTTCCGATACAACTGAACCTATCTCTACTTCTAGCAAACGAACCCTAGAAGACACAGACTCAAACACCTTGTTCGTTCTAGAATTCACTCATGAAGTTCGGTTATCTCACAGGAAACCACGCAGAAGGCATTCTCCCTGGCGATTTAGCAAGAGAGCTAGAAGCTCGGGGATTTGATTCAGTTTGGTTCCCAGAACATAGTCACATCCCAGTTGACAGGCGTAGCCCCTACCCCAATGGCGGACCACTACCGGGTAGCTACTTCCACATGATGGACCCTTGGGTATCTATAGCCGCGGCAGCGGCGGAGACAAGCACCCTCACGCTGGGGACTGGAATCTGCCTACTGCTTGAACACGACCTCTTAGATCTCGCTTGCGCCGTCGCCACCGCCGATGTGCTGGCCGAAGGGCGAGTCGTAATGGGGATAGGTGTCGGCTGGAACGAAGAGGAACTAGAAAATCATCGCCCAGATCTACCCTTCAAAAAGCGATATTCAGCAATGAGAGAACGAGTTGAGGCCCTTCGCACCGCCTGGCGCGACGAAGAAGCAACCTTTTCGGGCACTTGGGACAGCTTCTCCCCCTCATGGGTTTTTCCGAAACCAGTTAAAGGCACCGTACCCATAGCCCTGGGAAACGCCGGACCGTTAGGAATCCAGCATGCGGCTGAGTACGCAGACGAGTGGGCTCCCATCGATGTAGGGGTAATGAACACAGATGGAAAGCCTGACGTTTTGGGAGGTATCCAGCGTTTTCGTAATCTCGCCGACGAAGCAGGACGCGACGGCTCCTCTATCCCTATATCTCTCTACATTTGGGGGCGGCCCAGACAAGAACGGCTTCAGCAATACGCTGAAGCCGGCGTCACCCAATTTGTTTTTACTCCCGTCAACTTTGACTTACCTTCCGCTGATGACACGCTGCGGTACATAGATGAACTCACCACGACGGTGGAGGAGTTTCGCTCTTAATAGATATTGGGGCGCCCCCGTTGAGAAAGCCGCCACAGAAACCTTTCGTCTCCACTATCGAGACGTTCTAGTGAATCCAGTCGTATGTCAGGGTCAAGCACCTGCAAGACCCCCTCCCATAGTCCGGCTATCCCATCCATCCACTCGGGCGTACTTTCTGCTTCTAGACCTCTCATCAGTCGCCATGTTCGTTGTGTGACATCATTTCCGTCAAGTACCACCACATCACCCTGAGCTTCGAGAAGGCCTGCCAACACTTCACCAGGATTATCGGTCTCTAGTTTCTTTCTCACCACAGACGAGTACTGCATTCCTATCTTGCGGCCTGTGCTGCGAAGAATGCCTTGCGCAGCAAGTGGACCCAGCTCTTCCGACATAACGGGAACAAGATTACGGATGTAGTCCATGCTGTAATTTCGAGCGGCCTTTGCTCTTCTCTCCGCCGGCCAATCATTGCTATTCAACGTCGGAAGATGTTCAGCAACAATTGGTGGACAACTTTCTCCAAAACGAAATCTCAGTCGATGCTCCGGCAGCAGTGGCTCTGGTTCTTGGATGTAATAGCCCTCTAAGCCCGGCATTGCATCGACTGTCTGACCGGTACACACGAATCCCAAGCGATGGTTACCTAAGAGCACCCCGTTATTCGCATGCCAACCCCACAGCATGGCTCTTGATATTTCAGTTGGGATGCCTGCGATCGCGGCACCGTCAAATATCCAACGAGGCGGAACATATTTAACCCAAGCTTTCTCGTCAGATTCAGCTATATAAACAACCGATACTCCGCCCAGGTGGTTAGAGAGATAATGATATTTCGCGCAAGCGACAGCATCCGGTTCTCCAACCAACCCCAACTTTTCCAGACCTGGCAAAAATCGCTCTTCTTGCTGGCGTCGGAACAGCCCCTTAACTATTTTGGCACTTCGGTCCGTCCCAACTTCAACCACCATCGCAAGGATCAGCCCCGTCAGATATCGGTGAAATAGCTCTCCTATAGCCGCGTAGCCACCATGTTGAGACCCTGGAGGCCTAGCTACAGACATCACAGTGGCTTTCTCTCATCACCAGCTCCCTCGATGAACTACGGCGTCAGGGCCACCTTCGATAGGTCTGCGCAACTCAGTAGCCGATCGCCCTGGTGGTTCACCAGATGGATCCGGCCAACCAAGGGCTACGGTGCCGACCGGTAGGCACTCATTTGGGACCTTAAGAGCTTCTGCCACTTTCGATGCTTTATCGAACATTCCGAAGAAGAGAACGCCGAGACCTTCGTTGATGGCCGCTAGTTGCAAGACCATTGCCGCGAAGCTGCTATCAACAAGCCAATAGGGCGTGGCCCACATTTCAATCCCCCGTCCTAGTCCGGTCGCCTGCTTATCACTCCGGCTATAGCGCTCCAGGTAAGCGTCGGGGCTCGCCCATACAGTAATGATGACGGGCGCATCCAAGAGGTTGGGCCATCGGAACGTCTCTCTACGTTCTTTGGGTAACGTCACATCCCAATAGGCTGAAGTTTGATGTCCTTCCAAAACGACGAAATTAAATCCCTGACTATTGCCAGCTGACGGCACACGGCGCGCTTGATCAAGAACCCGGTCCAATACCGACTCAGGTATGGGGTCGCGCAGAAAAGAACGTGTCATTTTCCGCTTGTGAATCAGTTCGGAGAATTCCACAAGCTGGGACGCAGAGCTAGAGCAGCTTGGCGAGCTTCTCGCGAGTCGCCCAGCCGAAGGTCACCAGGGCATCACCCTTTGACGCATCATGCCCATCAAAGAGCGCTATTACGTCCGGCTTAATGCTTTCAGGTTTGGCGGAGTTATGGTTGAGGACTAGTGACGGTAAACCTTCGCCGTAAACGCGAAACTCTTTCGCTTTGTATTCGCCTCGCACATCAAAGCGCTTCGCGAGCCGTCTTCCCCATGCACGATCCTCTCCATTGGCTTCGTAACCTGGCCGGGGAACAATTCGACTCAGCGGCTTATAGGCGTCAAATGCAGCTGGATCAGACATCTGCGATGCGACGAGGACGTCCTCATCAGGGAAAGCAAGGACAGCGCGACGCATTTGATCTGTAATCATTGTTTTCAGGGCGCTATCTCTGCGGCTGGTCCGACGAACGGCTGCAAGGCCAATTAACACAGTCGGGTCCCCTCCCACCCGTTCAAGAGTGCAAAAGCCATATGCAGATAGTTTGTTACCATCTCTGACTTGGGTTACCAGAACCCATGCGTCTCTTTGCTTGGAGAGTTCTCCAACGTCGAAAATGATCGGCTCATCCTCGATTAGGTCAGCCATCTCCTCGAGTTCGGCGTCGCTTAGAGCAGTGCAATCTTTGGTTTCGACCGTCAGGGCCATCAGGAAGTTTCCTTCATTGGTACTCGTCGACGTAATAGTTCAGCCGATAATTGACATTTGAGCAAAACAGAGTCGGTGATCATAGATACACGCCTCCCGGACGAGAGTCCTGTTCACCGCTAGCCGAGCCCATATCGCCACCGGCTCCCGGCGGTAGAGCACCTTGTCGCATCTCCATGAGCTGGCGTTGCGCCATCATCTGTTGCGCCGCTACAGCGGCTTGAATTCCGTGGAACAACCCCTCGAGCCAACCCACAAGTTGCGCTTGCGCAACACGCAGCTCTGCTTCAGATGGCGATTCAGAACTGAAAGGTAACGCCAATCTCGCCAACTCTTCGCGTAACTCTGGAGCGAGAGATTCAGACAGCTCCGTGACCGACTGTTCATAGATTTCTCGCATGCGATCACGACTGGCTTCGTCCAGCTCCACTTCGCGTACTTCATCGAGGAGAGTTCTAATCATCGATCCGATCCGCATTACCTTTGCGGGCTCTGAGATCGCGGGGGGTTCTTCGTTGCCTTCCGGCGCGTCGTTAGGTTCGATCAATTCGACGTGCTCGTCAACTGATGCAGACGATCCGCCGGCAGGGTCTCGGTACTGCTCGACCATGTAGGAATCCTACCGGCGTCATAGCTCCGAGCGGCCGAGAATTACCTGGAGAAGCTTAGAAAGGGCACCAGCATTTCGTCTGCGGTTAATGAACCATGTCTAGCTATTAGGTGCGGTGCGTCCGGGAGCCGGGGGTCCATAATGGCAATCGGATCGCGAGCCACAACTGCCAGATCACCCATTCGTCGCCGAGCTTCATTGGTTACATGTGCACCAAACCATTGCTCATCAAGAATTTGCTCTAGCGACGCGATCCAAGCGACGTCTGAATAAATCTGGGCAGCCTCCAACACAGACTTTGCCTCTCCATTATCGGCATGCAACCAAAGAAACCTGGCTTCCCCGGAAGTCATTGATGTTCTACGAACAATCTCGTCGTCAAGCTGAAGTACAGTGTCGCCCACCTCAACCATCCCATGATCCGCGGTAACTATTAACACTGCTTCTAGCGGCAACTCTTCAACTATTCGCTCCACGAGTGCATCAACAAATTTCAGTTCGTCCTGGTAGTGCTGATGCAAGCCATGCACGTGCGCAATTTTATCGACTCCGTCGTAGTAGGCGTAGACAAATGGAACACCGCTCTCAACTTGATCGATGATCTCGGTTACTAGTGTCGCTGGGGACCACCATCCACGAAAGATTCCGTTTCGGAGATGAGCTTGGGTGAACCCTGTGGTTTGAAATTCAGCACGAGTTATTGTCGGCGGATGAGTTCCTAGAAAAGGTTCAACGGGTTGGAAATCGATTGGTGGCAGCTCGCTGATCATAAGTTTGCCTCCGACTGACCAGCGCAGGCAGTTCAACAGTCCTTGTGGTGTCGGGATTTTGTACCCAATCACTCCGTGCTCTCCTGGGGGCACACCTGTGGCTATCGAAGTTAGAGCTGTTGCAGTGGTGCTTGGAGCGACTGTAGTAATCCCAGTGGCGGAACCTTCATGCAAAAAGGGCAGATCGCCCCCATAGTCCCTCATCTGATTCCATCCGAGCCCATCCACCACAAGCAAAACAATGCAATCTGCTTCAAGGATGCTCGCTGATATTAGGGAATTGGCTTGTCTGGTCAGAATCGCCGGCACGATGGAAGATACCGACATATCCCCATGTGTGGGAATCATCATCTCTTGACCACCGCTCATATCGGCACCCTAGACCGAAGTGGGTGTGGCTCGGAAAGCTCTTGAATTGTGCTACATGAACAAATGCCACTCGCGGTCTGCTCAGCACCGACCTTGTGCAAGATAAACCTCATTGGGAGTTACCAGCACTCTGATTTTGTTCCCTAAAGGCCTTGAGGGCTCCGCTGAAATCGTATGGTGGTTCAGAATTGAACTGCATCGCCTGCCCCGATGTCGGATGAGTGAACGCTAGTTCCGAGGCGTGGAGAAGAGGTCGGCCAATCTCGAATGGATCTGGCTTTCCATAGACGGAGTCTCCTAGCACTGGCGAACCTATTGCTTGCAGATGCACACGAATCTGATGTGTTCGCCCTGTGTCGAGGACGCATCGGAGCAGGGACGCTGGAGTCGGATTTTTCCATGTTTCCAACACCTCATAGTGCGTTCTAGCTTCGCGACCTCCTTCTGTTACGGTCATTTTCGTACGAGCGCGCCGACTACGGCCAATGGGGGCATCCACTGTCCCGCGTGGTGCTTCTGGGGAGCCCGCAACCAGTGTGAGGTAACTTCGATGAATTTCCCTTGCCGACAGAGCCTTAGTGAGTTGTTGCAACGTTTCATTAGTTCTGGCACACAGCAACAGACCGCTGGTTTCACGATCTAGGCGGTGGACTATTCCAGGCCGTTCTTCGGGCCCCACGTCGACAATTTCTGGATAATGAGCCACCAATCCGTGAGCCAACGTGCCGCCGGCATGTCCCGCGCCAGGATGAACCACTAACCCCACCGGTTTGTCGACAACTACGAGCCAATCGTCTTCATGTACAACCTCAAACTGGATAGTCGAGTCCCCCACAAGTGCAACTGCTTCAGCCTCGATCTTGGGCACCTCAACTTCGATTTCGTCGCCCTTTGCTACCCGCGAGGAGCCACTACTTACAGACTGCTCGTTGTGGAATATTTTGCCTTCAGAAATTAAGTCGGTGACAACGCTACGACTCAGCCCCGTCATCAAAGCCGCAACGCGGTCGATGCGCTCACCATCGAGGGCGTTGGGAATCTCCTCACGCACGGTTGTCACCCTCTCGCTGCTCAATCCATATTCTCAAACTAAGAACGATCACACCGACCACAATGGCTGCGTCGGCAAGGTTGAAGACGGGCCAGAACTGTAAATCGACAAAATCTACTACTGCTCCACGCCCCCATCCGGGAACTCGAAAGGCTCTATCAAGCAGATTGCCTGACGCTCCACCCAGAATTAATCCAAGCGCCAGAGTCGACGCGGGACCCGAGAACCGAGTCCTGATCTTCCATAGAACGACCACCACCCCGAGAGCTACGACGCCAAGAATGGGTCCTAGACCTTGCCCAGTGCTAAACGCAAAACCCGTGTTAGAGGTGAGATGGAACTGAAGCTTCCAAACAATCTCAATAGTTTTGTCGTCTAAGGCAGTGACTGCCCACCACTTGCTCAACTGGTCGAGAACGGCAACCAAAAACGCTATAAGTGCAACCGTGTTTCGCGATGGCACCTTACGGAGAGTAGCCACGGATTTACCGCCACGACATGCCGGTGGCTTTCTCCTCAACTCGTTTGTCCGCATGGGGAATAGCCTCTAGGCGTTCCTTAGGTATGGGAAGCCCAGATACAACACTTATGCCATATGTGTCTTTTTTGATGCGTTCCAACGCATCGTCAATTTCTTGAATCGCCTCCCTTGCCTGGGCAGAAAGCTGCAGATCTCGGTCCCGTTCAACAGCTATTGAGTCACCTTCGCCTGACTCTTCGTCAAATTGCACGTCTCCTGGCTCACGATCTCTGGCAAGTTGGTCGGCTTCGGCCTCCAAAAACTCTGCATGTTGGGTATAGCGGCCTCGCTCTGCGAGAAGCGCTTCGCGCTGCTTTTTGAGCCACTCCGCGCTGAAGCGCGCCTTGGCTGAGGTCTTCTTCTTGTCAACTGCTTTTTTCTTCGCAGGAGCCTTCTT
>TARA_B100000686_G_scaffold20250_1_pt1 | contig 33597 bp, 31 predicted proteins | sample TARA_B100000686 | Tara Oceans TARA_B100000686 (sample SAMEA2622733) | marine metagenome | biome: marine biome (ENVO:00000447); feature: marine epipelagic mixed layer (ENVO:xxxxxxxxx); material: "saline water (ENVO:00002010), including plankton (ENVO:xxxxxxxx)" | depth 150 m | reverse complement strand
ATCAGAAGAGGTTTGACAAATCAGTTGAAGTTAAGTGGTTAGGCATAAAACAATCTGCGAATATTAAATCTTTAAATAAGAAGGGCATAATAAGAGAAGAAGGAAAGATGCTTCTAAGTAAAGTTAATAAAAAAAATATTATCGTTTCAATGGATAGACAAGGGTCTAATTGGAGTACTATGAAACTAAAAGAAAATTTAAGTAACTGGTTATCATCTTCAAGAAATATTTCCTTTTTGATTGGAGGCCCAGAAGGTCTAAGCGATAAATGTTTAGAAGAGTCCGAAGAAATCTGGTCTCTTTCGCCTCTAACTTTTCCTCACACAATTGTACCTGTCATTGTAATTGAGCAACTCTATAGAGCCTGGTCAATAGAAAAGAATCACCCTTACCACAGATAGAATGTCAAAGTATTTAAGTTTAGATTTAGAAAATAAAGTTAAACGACAGCTTAAACAAAGAACGATTATTTTATTCCTTATATTGAGTTTAATTGGTATAGCAACCTTATATCAGTTAGTAAAACTTACAATTATTGATTCAGGCCTTTATTCCACTATTTCAGAAGAAAACAGAATAGTGCGCGTGCCTATTTATCCCTCAAGAGGCCTAATTAAATTATCAGATGGTGAAATTATTACTGAAAATATAGTTTCGCAAGCACTTACCTTGGTACCTAGCAAAACAGAAGATGCAAAAAGAACTTTAGTTGAGCTAAAGAAAGTTTTAAAAATTGAAGAAAAACAAATATTAGCTTTAGAAACCAAACTTGATAATAGGTCTTCAAGGCTTGAGCCGCTTGTAGTAGTAGAGAACTTATCTTCACAACAAATAGCTAAATTTTCAGTAGAAAGAAATAAATGGCCAAATGTAAATATAGAAGCCCGACTAATGCGATATAACATTCTCGGATCAACGTTCTCTCATCTACTAGGTTATGTTGGACAAATTAATAAAGACGAAATTGAAAATAGCGAAAGTTTTAATTACCCGCAATCTTTCCTAATAGGAAAATCAGGTATTGAAAAATTCTATGAAAAAGAAATGAGGGGTGGCATAGGTTATAAAACTGTTGAAGTAGATGTACACGGAAGGGAACTGAGAGAATTATCAAGAGTTATTCCACAGAAAGGTAAAGATATCTACCTTTCTTTAAACAAAGATTTGCAAAGTTTAGCTAAACAAGAACTCTTTGGTAGAAGAGGGGCTGTAGTAGCTATAGATCCTAACACTGGTTTTATAAAAGCTCTTGTTAGTTCACCAGATTTCAATCCAAATATTTTGAATAAGACTGAAGCTGGTGATGTAAAAGCTATTCTGAGTGATGAAAATAGTCCACTTTTTAATCGAGCTATTTCAGGAAGTTATCCTCCAGCATCAACAATAAAACCTTTTATAGGTCTTCTGGGTTTAAAGGAAGGTGAAATAGATTGGAATACAACCATCGAAGATAATGGTTTTTTTCAGTTAAATGAAGATGGAAGAAAGTACAGAGGGTGGAAGGAAGAGGGTCATGGCAAAGTAGATCTAAGTAAGTCTATTATTGAATCCTCGGATGTTTTCTTTTACCAACTTGCAGCAGATTTAACTGTTGATAGGATCTATAATTTTTTAAAACAATTTGGTTTTGGGAAAAAGACTGAAATTGATTTATTTGCTGAAACTGAAGGTATATTACCTAATAGAAACTGGAAATTAGGATCAATAGGCGAATCTTGGTTTGTTGGTGACACTATCAATATAGGAATTGGACAGGGCTATATATCCTGTACCCCTCTTCAGTTAGCTGTAGCAGTATCTTCTATCGCAACCAAAGGCAAGGTTTTTAAACCAAAAGTTGTAACAAGAATAGAAGAAGAAAATATCAAAAAAGAACTGGTATTTAAAATTGATTCTATAAAAGAGAAGGATTGGATTAATATTGAAAATTCTATGGTGTCTGTAATTTCAGATTGGAGAGGTACAGCACACAATCTTACTGCTTTTGCTCAAAACAAGATTGCCGGAAAAACAGGGACTGCACAAATTAAAAGTCTTACTGACGAAGAGCTTACTGTTAAAGAAGAGTATGAAGGAATAAGACAGAATGTAACTAACAGAGACCATGCTTTATTTGTTGGATACGGTCCTATACCAAAACCAGAATTAACTGTTGTGGTGATAGTAGAAAATGGTGAATCTGGTAGTGCAATTGCTGCACCTATTGCACAAAAGTTAATAGATAAATACCTTGAAGAGAAGAACTGATGTCTAGAGCGCCTCTTGATTACCAGCTGAATAGTTCTATAGGAAGAAAGAGCTTCTCTTTTAAAAGATTTTTGATAGACCCCATTCTGGTAGTTTCTCTTATAACAGTACTTTGCTTTGGTCTTTTTGTTTTATATAGCGCTAGTGGTCAGTTAAGTTCTATGGTTTTTAGGCAGTCTATTTATATTGGTCTTGGCCTCCTCATTATGTCATTTATTTCTCATTTAGATCCAAGTGTCTATAAAAGTTTTTTACTTCATTTATATTGGTTTGGATTATTACTTTTAATTTGGGTTTTATTATTTCCTGCAGAAGGATATAAAACAGATCGCTGGATAGACTTAGGCTTTATATCCTTTCAGCCTTCAGAAGTTCTAAGGCTTTTATTGCCGTTATCAGTTGCCTCTTATTTAACTAGGAATCACAAGAGACCAAACACAAAGGACTGGTTCATTGTGTTGATTTTTATTCTACTTTGTAGTTTTTTAATCTTTAGGCAGCCAGATCTAGGAACTTCTTTAATAGTTCTAGCTTCGGGCTGTATACCTGTTTTTTTGGCAGGCTTTCCTATTGTAATTTTATTTTTTCTTATTATTCTAGTTTTACTTAGCACCCCATTTCTTTGGGCAAACTTAAGTCCTTATATGCAGCAAAGAGTAACTACTTTGTTTAATCCAGAAAGCGATTTATTAGGGGCTGGGTGGAATATTTCACAATCTAAGACAGCAATAGGTTCTGGTGGTCTTTTGGGTAAAGGCTATTTAAGTGGAACTCAAAGTCAATTAGACTTTATTCCTGAAAGTCATTCTGACTTTATTTTTTCTGTTATTGGAGAGGAATTTGGTTTTTTGGGTATATTATTATTGATTCTTTTATATGGAATTATTCTTTATAGAGTATTTAAAATTGGGAATGAAGCTTCCTCAGAATTTTCCCGGTTAACAGTATCTACTATAGGATTTATTTTTCTTATTTATGTCTTAATTAATATTTCGATGACAGTTGGAATTTTACCTGTAGTTGGTGTTCCTCTACCCTTAATAAGTCAAGGAGGTACCTCGATCTTAATTCACTTAACAGCATTTGGATTTGTTTTATCTATGAAAAGAAGACAAACTTGGTAAGAATTATGAAAATTAAACTTCTTTATATTCTAACTTTTATATCTTTCCCTCTTCTAAATTTGCTAGCAGAAGACTTTGAGCCTTATGAAGAAAGAGCAGAAGTAGTTAACTTTATAGAGCAAATGCATAAAAGACATCAATTTGATAAAAATAAATTAAAAGAATTATTTTCTAGTGCTATTTTCCAAGAAAGAGTAATAAGAATAATGGATGCTCAACCAGAGGGCACTATGACTTGGTCTAAATATAAATCAATAATGGTTTCTGAAGACAGAATAAGACTAGGAAGCAATTTTATTAGTACTTATAAAAAGGATCTAGAGCGTGCTGAGGATATTTATGGTGTACCTGCGAAGATAATAGCCTCTATTATTGGGATAGAAACAAGATATGGCAGAGTAACGGGTAATACGAGAGTTCTAGATTCTTTAACCACATTGTCATTTGATTACCCTAGAAGAGAAAAATTTTTTAGGATTCAGTTAGAGGAGTTTTTATTATTAACTAGAGAGGAAGGCCTTGATCCTTTTAAAATAAAGGGATCTATAGCAGGAGCAATGGGTTTTGGTCAATTCATGCCTGATAGCTATAGAGACTATGCTGTTGACTTCGACTTTGATGGTAGAAGAGATATCTTGAATAACCCTATTGATGCCATAGGCAGTGTTGCAAATTTTTTAAATAAAAAAGGGAAATGGGATCCAAATACACAAGTAGTAATAAAGGCAAAACTTTCTGGAGAAAGGCCTGACATCAAATCATCATTCAAGCCCTATATAAAAATATCTGAACTTAGTTCTCTAGGCTTATCTCCTAAATTTAATTTAAATGGTCAACTAAAAGTTATTCCTATAGAGTTAAAGATAAAAGAAGGTTACGAATATTGGTTAGGACTGAATAATTACCAAGCCTTATCAAGATATAATAGGAGCAAACTTTATGTAATGGCTGTCTATGAGTTTAGTGAATCTTTGGATCAATTTTTTTGAACAAGATAATGAATAAAATATATACTTTTATTTTTAGCCTCTTTTTTTCTTTACTCAATCATGCGGGCGAGAGTTTCATTCCTGACCCGCCTTCTTTGAGTTCTTCAAACTATATATTGATTGATACAAATACTGATAGAGTTTTAGCTCAGTTAGGCCCAGAAGAAAAAATAGAACCTGCAAGTATTACTAAGATTATGACAGGTTATGTTGTTTCTGATCAGATTAAAGATGGATTCATAGGTTTAGATGATGAGGTTTTTATAAGTGAGAATTGTTGGAGAAAAAAGGGCTCAAGAATGTTTATCGAAGAGGGTTCAATGGTCTCTCTTTTAGATTTAATTAAGGGCATGGTCATTCAATCTGGTAATGATGCAACATGTTCTATTGCTGAGCATGTTGCGGGCTCTGAAGAGAATTTTGTGAGTCTCATGATGCGTTACGCAGAGAGAATGGGCTTAAATGATACAAATTTTGTAAATTCTTCAGGTTGGCCTGATCCAAATCACTATTCTTCCGCTAGAGATATAGCTAAGCTCTCATCTTTTTTGATAAATGATTTCCCAGAGCACTATTCTCTATATAAAGAGAAATGGTTTACTTATAACAACATCAGACAGAGAAATCGTAATTCTCTTTTATGGCAAGATGAAACTATTGATGGATTGAAGACAGGACATACTGAATCTGCAGGATTTTGTTTGGTTTCTTCTGGTGTAAAAGAGAACACAAGGCTTATTGCAGTAACTTTAAAAAGCAGTTCAGACAAGAGTAGGCTTACTGATAACAGAAAATTATTAGATTATGGATTTAGGTATTTTAGAACTAAAAAATTGATAGAAAAAGATAAGATGGTTAAAGAAGAGCAAGTTTGGGGAGGGGATTTAGAAAAAGTAGGCATTGCTCCTGAAGAAGATTTTTATTTAACTCTTCCTTTGAGAGACTTTAAAAAAGTTGAATCATTTATTTCTTTAGACGATTACCTTAAAGCTCCTTTTAAAAAAAATAAGAAAATAGGAAGGATGATATTTAAATTAGGCGACTCAGAGGTCGGATCTGTAAATCTCGTCTCTATGCAGGAAGTAAAAAGTAAGGGTATCTTTGGAAGAGCCTGGTCTAATATTAAATTACTAGTCTATAGGTTTTTAATGGAAGACGAATAGTTTTCAAGATGGTTTGGACATACTTAAATAATGACTTTATAAAAAAAGATGAAGTCAGGATATCTCCTTTTGATAGAGGATTCTTATTTGGAGATGGTGTATATGAAGTTATTCCGGTTTATGATCATAAAAGTTTTCTTTTAGATGACCATATTGATAGATTAGCAAGATCTTTATTTCTTACTAAAATAAATAAACCAAAAGTCTGGAAGAATATTCCTCAAATAATAGATAAATTAGTTAAAAAAAATAACTTTAATAACCAATCTGTTTATTTACAAATCACTAGAGGTGTAGATTCTACGCGAAGCCATATACCAGAAAATAATGTTGAACCAACTTTATTTATTACCTCTTCTGAACTAAAGGTAAATCCTTTTAGGATCAATCCTGAGAGGGATAGGTTAGAGATGAATCTAATAGAAGATCCCAGGTGGGATAGGTGTGATGTAAAGTCAGTAATTTTATTACCAAATGTCTTAGCCATGAATGAAGCAGTTAAAGAAGGAAAAGATGGAGTATTGTTTTACAAGGAAGGTAATATAACGGAAGGAGCTTCGTTCAATGTATTTGCTGTTTTTGACAACCTTGTTGTCACTACCCCAGAATCAAAAAGAATTCTATCTGGTGTAACAAGAAAACATATAATAAATATACTTAATAAAAAGAAAGTTAAGGTCTTAGAAGGGCAATTAGAATTAAAAAAGATATTCGAAGCAGACGAGGTTTGGATCACTAGTTCAACACAAGAAATACAGCCAGTAGGAAAAATTGAAGATAAAGAGTTAGTTTACAAGCCAACTCATGAATCTTTATGGTTTGATGTTTTAAAAGTCTATTTTGAGTCTGAATTAAAAATTAAGAGTTAGTTCTCTTATACTTAACCAAGGGTTTTGTTTATCAAATCCTTTTATTGAAGCATCTATCAAGGCAATACTTTTGTAGGCGTTTAAAATATCTTTTGAATTTATATCTTTAGATGTTTTTTGAAGTGAATTCAGATAACTTGTGGGCCCCCAAACCCCTTTGGTAGAACCTGATTTATTTACTTTAAACAAATTATTTAATTCCCTATTCAAGGCCCAAATGATTAAACTTTCTGGAGTTCCTTCAGCTTTTAGTGACTCAAGAATATGTATTGCTTTTTTTGTATCTCTAGAAATGAATGCATTAGAGAAATCAAAAATACCAAATTTAGAAGAATCCGTTATATTTTTTTTCATTCTATCCTCATCAATCTTTTCTGAAGGATAAACCAGAGATAATTTCTCAATTTCTTTAAGAGCAGCCATCAAATTGCCCTCTGTTTTTTCAGTCAATATCTGTACAGCTTCTTTTGTAATATCAATATCTAACTGCTTGCCTTTATGTTTGATCCAGTTCTTCAAGGATTTAGAAGAAAGCTTAGGTATTGAAATTAAAATACCTGACCCTTCTAATGCACTTAGCCATGCAGAAGATTGAACCTTCTTTTCTAAATTTTCTCCTATAACCATCAAGAGAATATTGGGATCAGATTCTTTAGAAAACTCTTTTAATGCATTAGCTCCTTTAACACCAGGCCCCTGACCTAATAGTTTAATTTCTATAATCTTTCTTGATCCAAATAAATCTAAATTATCAGAATTTCTGTTTAAGAAATCCCAATCTGTATTTGGTTCAACTATATGAGTTTCTTTTTGTAAAAAGTTATTTTGTTTTGCTACTTTATAAATTTTGTTTTGGGTTTCTTCTATCTGAATAGATTCATTAGATAGAATTATATAAATATTATGTAGCGATTTATTTAATGAAGCATCAAGACTTTTTTCAGTTATTTTCATTCATCTATGAGATTCATTAGAGAAAAATTAATTCTTTTAACTGAATTTAAAAAGAAGTTTTCTTTAAGTTTTTCTTCTAGTTGTTCTAAAGCTAGAATCCTTGTTTCATCAAAAGAATAGTAGCTATTATCTTTATATTCTAGGGTGTTATTTCCTTCTTTTCCTTTAAGACTTAAATTCAATTTAAGGTAGTACTCCATTCTTGCTTCTTTAGATCGAGCACCAACTCCTATGCCAGCTGAGTATCTAGTTATTTGATGGTCAAGTATCTCTATATATAAATCAGCATTTTTTTTCTTTTCATTCAAATAAAGTTTCTTTAAACCTATATTTCGTCCAAGGGCATCTACCAAACCTTGGTTTAGTTCGTTTTCCTTAAATAAGATAGAGGCTTCTAGGTTATTTAAGTTTTTATATGACTCTCTAGGTTTATATTCACACCCTGTAAGTAAAACCCCAAAGATTAAAGTGATTAAGAAGCCTGCTTTAAAATGACTTAGCATCTTTATGAAACTACAAGATTTAATAATTTATTATCAATATAAACAACTTTTCTTATCTCTTTATTTTCGATGTATTTTTTAACATTACTTTCTTCTTTTGCTAGCTGTTCTATTGCGGATTGATCAAGACCAGGCTCCACTTCAACCTTGCCTCGAAGTTTTCCATTAATTTGTATCGCAATTTCTACAGACCTCTTTTGTAATAATTCTCTATCAGTCTCAGGCCAAATAACATCTATGATTGCATCTTTATGACCTAATTTTTTCCATAGAGCATGAGTTATATGTGGAGTAATAGGAGAGAGACATATTAATATTGCCTCTATAGCTTCTTGAGCTGAAGATCTTTCAGAAGCACTAGCATCAGCGTTTATAAAATTTTTAGGTATTGCATTTGTAAGTTCCATTAAAGCAGCTATAGCTGTGTTAAAGGCATGTCTTCTTGAGTAATCATCTTTAACTTTATTTAGAGTTTCATGAGTTTTACTTCTAAGGTCTTTCACTTCAGTAGTTGATCCTTTGAAGTCTAAATTTTTTAATAAGCCTAAATTGATATGTTCTTCAGTTAAGTTCCATAGTCTATTAAGATATCTATAAGATCCTTGTAATCCTCTATCAGACCATTCAAAAGATTGGTCAGGAGGGGCAACGAACAATACAAATAGTCTTAAGGAATCTGCTCCATATTTTTCAATGACTTCATTGGGATCTACAACATTTCCTTTTGATTTGGACATCTTTGATCCATCTTTTAAAACCATTCCTTGACAGAGGAGATTTTTAAAGGGCTCTGAGCCCTCTACTAAACCTAAGTCCCTTAGGCATCTATAAAAAAATCTAGAGTAAAGAAGATGAAGAACAGCATGCTCTATTCCTCCAACATACTGATCTACTGGAAGCCAATATTTTGCTCTTTCATCCAACATGGCTTCATTGTTATCAAAAGAAGCAAATCTAGCGTAGTACCAAGAAGACTCAAAAAAAGTATCGAAAGTATCTGTCTCCCTAGAAAAATCCTGGCCTTCATAGGACACTTTAGTGAATTCCTCCATTTCAGAAAGAGGCGATTTAACCCCTGAGAATTCTACTTCAGTTGGCAGAATTACAGGAATTTCATTAGCACCTTCAACCTCTCCTCTAGAATTCTTCATTACAGGAATAGGAGCACCCCAATATCGTTGTCTTGAAACACCCCAATCTCTTAATCTGTAGTTAGTTTGCTTGGTTCCACAATTTAATTTTTTAGCCTTTCTTTCTATTTCAATAAAAGCATTATTAAAATCAAGCCCATTAAATTCACCAGAATTAATAAGATTATTTTTCTCTAATAATGCTACATCTTTTACGCTTTCTTCAGAGTTACTCTCAATTACCTGTTTTATTTCTAACTTGTATTTTTTTGCAAAGTCATGGTCCCTTTGATCGTGTCCAGGAACTCCCATGAGCGCGCCGGAACCATATCCTGGCAAAACAAAATTGGCTATCCATATTGGTATCTCTTCTTTAGAAAAAGGGTGAACAGCTTTAAGTCCAGTATCTATACCTAATTTATCTTGTTTAGCTAAGTCAGCTTCAGATAATCTATTTGATTTTATGCTTTTAACAAAGGTCTTAATATTTTTGTCTTGTCTTTCTAACTCCAACGATATTGGGTGATCTCTAGAAATTGCTATAAAGGTAACACCCATGATTGTATCTGGCCTTGTTGTGAAAACCGAGATAACAGACTCTTTTGTTTTTACTTTAAAGCTAAATTCAAGACCCTGTGACTTTCCAATCCAATTTCTTTGCATGACTTTGACTTGCTCAGGCCATCCATCTAAATTCTCAGTCTCCTTTAGCATTTCTTCAGCATATTTAGTTATCTTTAAAAACCACTGTTTAAGCTTCTTTCTCTCAATTTTGGCGCCGGACCTCCAGCCCTTTCCATCTTCTACTTGTTCATTTGCTAGAACTGTTTGCTCTATCGGATCCCAATTGACCTCAGCTTCATCTTGATAAGCCAGTCCTTTATTAAGCATTTCAAGAAAAAACCACTGCTCCCACTTGTAGTATTGAGGGTCACAAGTAGCTAATTCTCTTTTCCAATCATAAGCAAAACCCATTTTCTTTAATTGTGACTTCATGTTTTCTATATTCTTTTTAGTCCAATTAGAAGGTTGAACTTTGTTCTCTATAGCAGCATTTTCTGCTGGTAAACCAAAAGCATCCCATCCCATTGGCTGTAAAACATTTTTTCCTAGTAATCTTTGGAATCTACTTATTGCATCTCCTAATGTGTAATTCCTGACATGACCCATATGCGCTGATCCACTTGGGTAAGGAAACATACTAAGGCAATAGAATTTTTCTTTATTAGGATCTTCGGTTACAGAAAAAACTTGATTTGTGTCCCAAAAATCTTGAGCATCTTTTTCCACTACTTTATGGGAATATGCTTTATTTGCCTTTGGCATTTTATTTAGTTTCTTTAAATCTATTCTCTAGATAATTAATATCAAAGTTACCTGAAATAAAATTTTCATCAGTAAGTAGGTCTATATGCATTTCAAGATTGGTATTTATACCTGTAATAACCATTTCTTCTAAAGCTCGAAGTAATCTAATCCTAGCATCTTCTCTGTCATTAGCCCTGACTATTAATTTAGCTATTAAAGAATCATAATTTGAGGGTACCTCATAACCATTATAAAGATGGGAATCTATTCTTACCCCAATTCCTCCAGGAGCATGATAGTCTAATACTTTACCTGGAGAGGGGATGAAAGTTTCAGAGTGTTCTGCATTAATCCTACATTCAATAGCATGGCCATTAGTTTCAACATCCTTTTGCTTAATCTTTAGTTCCTCACCTCTAGCAATCCTTAACTGAAGTTTAACTAAATCAAGACCAGTAATACTTTCCGTTACAGGATGTTCTACTTGAATCCTTGTATTCATTTCAATGAAGTAAAAATTACCATCTTCATATAAGAATTCAAATGTACCTGCACTTTCATACTTGATTTCTTTACATGCCTCAACGCATTTGTTAAGAATTTCTTCTTTTATGTTTTTAGGAATTCTTAAGGCGGGAGCTTCTTCTATTACTTTTTGATGTTTTCTTTGCAAGGAGCAGTCTCTCTCGCCAAGATGTATTACATTCCCAAATCTATCTGCCAATACTTGTACTTCAATATGTCTTGGAGATAAAAAGAATTTTTCCATATACAAAGTTGAATCACCAAAAGCTGTTTCAGCTTCTGCTTTTGTAATACTTATACTTTCTTCTAGTTCAGATTCAGAATTAACTACCCTCATACCTCTTCCTCCACCTCCAGAGGCAGCCTTGATTATTATAGGGTAGCCTATTTCTTTTGCTTCATCTTTTGGGTTTGCTCCTATAGGTCCTTCAGAACCAGGAACTATTGGAAGACCAACTTTTTGAGCAAGTTTTTTAGCAGAGATTTTATTACCCATGGTCTTAATTATTTCTGAAGAAGGGCCAGCAAATTGAAAACCACTCTTTTCTACTTTTTCAGCAAAGTCAGGGTTTTCAGCTAGAAATCCATATCCTGGGTGTACTCCATCAGATCCACTTAACTCCATTGCACTAATTATTGCCGGAATATTTAAATAGCTTAGGTTAGAATCTGCAGGTCCTATGCAAATTGACTCGTCTGCCATTTTTACATGCATTAGATCTCGGTCAGCTTCTGAGTAAACAGCCACTGTAGGGATGTTTAGTTCTTTACAAGCTCTATGAATGCGAAGAGCTATTTCGCCTCTATTGGCAATTAGTAATTTTGTTAGCATAAACTATTTTATGACAAATAAAGTTTGACCAAACTCTACTGGTTCGGAGTTTTCTACAAGAACAGATACAACTTTCCCAGAGAAATCTGATTTTATTTCATTCATCATTTTCATAGCTTCAACTATACAAACCACATCACCTTCTTTAATTTCATCTCCTACAGATATAAAAGGTTTAGCTCCTGGAGATGAAGCAGCGTAAAAGGTTCCTACCATTGGGGAGGTAATTATCTCCCCATCTGGATCTTCTATAGGTGGTGAGGGCTCTTCAGCTTTTTTTGCTAGTTCTTGTTCTATGTTTTGAGTTACGGCACTGGCTTTAACTTCAGAAACAACTGATTCAGGCTGTCTTTTGACCAATCTTACTGATTCCTCACCTTCTTGTATTTCTATTTCTTCTAAATCTGATGATTCAAGCATTTCTATTAATTTTTTTACTTTTCTTATGTCCACCTTCTCTCCTATTTTCCAAATTTATCAATGGCTACTTTTAAAGCCAATTCATACCCTTCAACTCCTAAACCAGATATGACTCCATCTGCAATATCAGATAAAAAAGATTTTTGCCTGAAATCCTCTCTGCTATATATATTTGATATGTGCACTTCTATAAATGGAATTTCTGTGCCTGATAAGGCATCTCTAATTGCAATACTACTGTGTGTAAAAGCACCTGGATTAAAGACTACACATGAAACCCCTTTATCTTTAGCATCATGTATACAATCCACTAACTCATGCTCTGCATTACTTTGTAAGGCATAAAGCTCATGACCTGACTTAGTACAAATACCAGATAATTTATCTACAATTTCATTCAAAGTGGTCTTACCATATACCTCTGGTTCTCTAGTTCCCAAAAGATTTAAGTTAGGGCCGTTTAGTAATAGAAAATTTGCCATATATAAAAAATTCAGAACGATTTTATAAGAATTTAAAGGAAATTAAGAGAAAATAATGCCAATTTAATATTTTATTAGTGCAAACAGATTTACCTTTTAACCATTAAAGTATTTTCTTTAATTATTATTTCCTTCTTAATTGGTGAATAACAATATCCTTTTTGATTACAGCCCTGGTAGGAAACTTTAATTATATTCTCCTTTAAATCTTGAATAAGCATACTCACCTCTATTCGATCAAAGAAGACTTTAACTTTTCCAAAGTATTGATCTTCAAGTTCTTTTGCTGCTGGGAAAGAAGGCTCCAGAAAAGAGTTTAACTCTACGTCTAAGAAAGAAAATTTTTCTAAATAAAGATATGAGTCTTGCTCAATTTCCCATCTTAAATATAGCCTCTTGTTAATCAAATTTGCTGAGAAGATAAACACTTGGTCCGGAGGTTTTATTCCGTCTTCAAAAAAAAGCATGTTGTTTTGAGTCTTATTCAATTCCGGGTTAGCTGTTATAGTCGACATAAAAATTAAGATGAAGGACATTAAGCAAATTAAATAAATATGAAACTTAAGTTTAAGAAAAGTCATTTTTTTATTTACATTATCTCATTGTTGTTCTTGTTTTCATGCTCAATATCAGAAAATGAGACTTTTGTGGTTATCCAAGATGCTTACTTAAATAAACCACTCAAAGGATCTCATTCTACTGCTGCATATATGAATTTAAAGAATAGGTCAGAAGATAGAATCATAGTAAAAAGTCTCAGCTGCACGAATGTTTTAGCCGAGTTCCATCAAACTGAAATCTCCGATTTAGGTGTGCTGAGAATGAAAAAATTAGATCTCATAATCCTGGAACCAAAAACAGAAAAAAGATTTGAACCAATGAAAGAACACATCATGTTGATGGGTAAGGGTATTGCAACTATCAGTGATGGATTAAAGTGCAATTTGATAATTGAAAATGAGAATTTAGATCCTTTATCCATGGAAGTACCATTTTTTTTTGAGCTAAGGGGATGAGGTCATGAAACAAACTTTTAATAAAGTACTAGAGGTTAAAGACTTATCAGTAAGTTTTTCTAGTAAAGAATTCTCTTTCGAAGCTGTTAAATCAGTTAACTTCTCTATAGAAGAGGGAAAAACCTTAGCCTTAGTTGGTGAATCTGGATCAGGTAAATCAGTAACTGCTTTATCTATTCTAAAATTACTTCCTTACCAAATAGCATCTCACTCTACTAATACCTCTATAAGACTCAAGGGTAAAGAAGTCATGGATATGAATTCCAGTGAAATTAGATCTATGAGAGGGGGTTCAGTTTCCATGATTTTTCAAGAACCTATGACTTCCTTAAATCCTTATCAAAAAGTAGGTACACAAATTGAAGAGGTATTAATTGTGCACAAGAGCATGAAAAGAGGTGATGCAAGAAAGAAGGCTATAAATTTATTAGAAAAAGTTCATATTCCCGATCCAGAATTGAAAGTTGATTCTTATCCACACCAACTTTCAGGAGGACAAAGACAGAGAGTAATGATAGCAATGGCGCTATCCAATAATCCTGATCTTCTTATAGCTGATGAACCAACTACAGCTTTAGACGTTACTGTTGAGAAATCATTATTGGAGCTACTTAAAGAACTTCAACTTCAAATGGGTATGTCTATATTGTTTATTACGCATGATCTAAATATAGTTAATAAATTTGCTGATGAAGTAGCTGTGATGAAAGATGGAGGTATTGTAGAGAGCGGATTAGTTAAGAAGGTATTTTCTTCTCCTCAAAATAGCTACACCAAGAAATTGTTAGATTCACTGCCATCACCTAAGACTGATTTAGTTGATAAAGGAAACTCTATACTTACCTCTGAAGGATTAGTGGTTAAATATTTAACAAAAAAAACTTTTTTAAAGAAAGACACTTATTTTAAAGCTGTGAAGGACGTATCAATAAAAGTTCTTCAAGGAAGAACTACTGGTTTGGTCGGCGAATCAGGTTCAGGAAAATCCTCATTAGCAAGGGCATTGCTTGGGTTGGAGCAGTCGAAAGGCTTTATTGAGTTTAATGGAAATGATTTAGGTTCTTTAAATTCTAAAATGAAAAGATTTATAAAAAAAGATTTTCAAATAGTTTTTCAAGATCCTTTTGGTTCTCTTTCTCCTCGTCAAACTGTAGGAGAAATAATAGGAGAAGGGCTGAAAGTACATGAACCGCAATTAATTAAATCAGAAAGAGAAAAGAAGATTTACGAAGCTTTAGAAGAGGTAGAGCTTGATTCATCCTTTTTCATTCGTTTTCCTCATGAATTATCAGGGGGTCAAAGACAAAGAATTGCTATTGCTAGAGCAATAATTTTGAAGCCAAAATTGATTCTATTAGATGAACCAACTTCAGCACTTGACGTTTCTATTCAGATGCAAGTAATTGATTTACTGTCTCAATTACAAGAAAAACATAATCTTTCTTATTTATGTATTAGTCATGATTTAAGAGTAATCAGAGCCTTATCTGATCTAGTTTATGTAATGAAAGATGGAGAGATATTAGAGGAGGGGAGGGCTGATCAGGTTTTCAATGAACCTAATAATGAATACACTAAAGCCTTAATTGAAGCTGCAATTTAAAAAGTGAGTAACAAAAATAGAAAATATTCTTCCAAGATAGTTGATGGTGTTGAACAGGCACCTTCAAGAGCAATGCTTCGTGCTGTTGGTTTTGAAGAAGAAGACTTCTCTAAGCCTCAAGTTGGAATTGCTTCAACCTGGAGTATGGTTACACCATGCAATATGCATATAAATGAACTGGCAAATATTGCTTCAGAGGGAGCTAATAGTTCAGGGGGTAAATCTGTTATTTTCAATACAATTAGTGTTTCAGATGGGATATCCATGGGAACAAAAGGCATGAGATATTCTCTAGTCTCCAGAGAAGTAATTGCAGATTCTATTGAAACTGTTGTAGCTGGACAGGGGTTTGATGGTTTATTGGCTATTGGAGGATGTGATAAAAATATGCCGGGCTGCCTCATGGCCATAGCTAGATTAAATAGACCTTCCATATTTGTTTATGGTGGAAGCATTAAACCTGGTAAAGATCGTACTGATGTCATTTCAGTATTCGAAGCAGTCGGAGCTCACTCTGAAGGGAAAATTTCAGATATTGAGCTTTTCGATGTGGAGTCTAAAGCCATTCCGGGACCAGGAGCTTGTGGGGGTATGTACACAGCCAACACAATGGCTTCAGCTATAGAAGCCTTAGGGTTAAGTTTACCTAATAGTTCAGCTAAAAATGCTGTTTCTTCTTCAAAAAAAGAGGACTGTTTAGAAGCCGGGAAAGCATTAATGCATCTAATAGACCAAGATTTAACACCTAGTAAAATTTTAAGTAAAAAGTCTTTTGAAAATGCTATTACAGTTGTTATAGCTTTAGGCGGTTCAACTAATGCAGTTCTGCATCTTTTAGCAATAGCTCATGAAGCCAGAATTGATCTTAAAATAGATGACTTTACGAGGATTGGGAAAAGAGTTCCTGTTTTGGCTGACTTAAAACCTAGTGGGAATTATTTAATGTCAGAATTAATTGAAATAGGTGGTGTTGCACCTTTAATGAAAATGCTCATGAACGAAGGTCTTCTTCATGGAAATGTTTTAACGGTTACAGGTAAAACCTTAGAAGAAAATCTTTCTTGTATCAGAGACTTCAATGATGATCAGAGTATAGTTAAAACTTTTAAAGAACCTATAAAACAAGAAAGTCATTTAAGAATTCTTTATGGAAATCTTGCTCCAGAAGGAGCTGTTGCTAAGATATCAGGCAAAGAGGGAAACCAGTTTTCTGGAAAAGCGAAGCCCTTCGATTCAGAAGAAAAGGCGATGGAAGCAATCATGGGAGGTCAAATCAATTCAGGTGATGTCGTTGTTATTAGGTACGAAGGACCTAAAGGCGGTCCTGGAATGAGAGAAATGTTGAGTCCAACCTCAGCGATTATGGGTAAAGGTCTAGGAGATAAGGTAGCTTTTTTAACAGATGGAAGATTTTCTGGAGGAACCCACGGTTTTGTGGTGGGTCATATTTCACCTGAAGCCCACTTAGGAGGACCTTTAGCTTTAGTAGAAGATGGAGATCAGATATTAGTAGATGCAGAGTCAAATCAAATAAATCTTCTTGTAGAAGATTCTGTCCTTAAGGCAAGAAAAGAAAAGTGGAAGAAACCAAAAGAAGAAAGCGTTGGGGTTTTAGCTAAATATTCTCGGACAGTTGGTTCGGCTTCTTCTGGAGCTGTAACGACATAACAGAGTTTAAAATATACTTGAAAAAAAATTTTCACTCCCCATAATAGAAAAAAATGCTTAATTCAGGTCTTTTTAGACACCCCCTTTTAAACTATTAGTTGATTATTCTACGGAGAAAACATGACAGTATTAACTATAACCGATGATAACTTTGAAGAAGAGGTATCTTCTTCTGATACACCTGTTCTTGTAGATTATTGGGCAACTTGGTGTGGACCCTGCAAAATGGTCGGTCCGTTAGTAGAAGAAGTGGCTTCTGAGTATGCCGGGAGGTTAAAAGTTGGTAAATTAGATGTTGATAATAATCAAGCTTCAGCAGCTAAACAAAATGTCATGAGTATTCCAACTTTACTTATTTTTAAGGACGGACAGGTGGTTGGTCAACAAGTAGGAGCTTTAAGTAAAACCCAATTGACGGATTTTATTGACTCTAATATCTAGACCCTAAAAAACTAGACGTCTTTATTTAAGGATGTTAGATTGTTAACTTGTATCAATTTCTGATGCACGTTAAATCCAAAAATTTTTTTTAAGATGCAATTATCAGAATTAAAGACTTTACCCGTACAAGACCTTATTTCTCTTGGAGAGGGCTGTGGATTAGAGAATGCTGCAAGAATGAAAAGGCAAGATGTTATTTTCGGTATCTTAAAAAATAAAGCCAAACAAGGAGAAGATATTGAAGGTAGTGGAGTGTTGGAAATTCTTCAAGATGGTTTTGGATTTCTTAGATCTCCAGATTCGAGCTATTTAGCAGGACCAGATGATATTTATGTTTCTCCAAGTCAGATAAGAAGATTTGGATTAAGAACAGGAGATACCATACAAGGTAAGATTAGACCTCCTAAAGAAGGAGAAAGGTATTTTGCTATTTTAAAAATAGAGAATGTAAATTTCGAGAAACCAGATAAAACAAGAAATAAGGTTGCTTTTGAAAACCTTACTCCTTTATTTCCTGACCAAAGAATGACATTTGAAAGTGGATCAGGAAGTACCGAAGATCTCTCAGCTAGAGTTATTGATTTAACCGCTCCAACGGGTAAGGGACAAAGGTCTTTAATAGTTTCCCCACCAAAAGCAGGGAAAACTTTATTGCTTCAGAGTATTGCTCATTCAATAGAAAAGAATAACCCTGAATGTAAAATAATGGTTCTACTTGTAGATGAGCGACCTGAGGAAGTGACAGAAATGGTACGTTCAGTTAAGGGCGAAGTTATAGCAAGCACTTTCGATGAACCACCGTCTAGACATGTTCAGGTTGCTGACATGGTGATAAATAAAGCTAGAAGATTAGTAGAGCATAAAGAGGATGTAGTCATTCTTTTAGATTCGATTACTAGATTAGCCAGAGCCTACAATTCTACGCAAGCTGCTTCCGGTAAGATTCTTACAGGTGGAGTTGATGCTAATGCCCTTCAAAAACCTAAAAGATTTTTTGGTGCTGCTAGGAATATTGAAGGTGGAGGAAGCTTAACCATCATAGCCACAGCTCTAATAGATACCGGATCTAGAATGGATGAAGTTATATTCGAAGAGTTTAAAGGCACAGGAAATTCAGAAATTAATTTGGATAGAAAAATTGCAGAGAAAAGGGTTTTTCCAGCTATCAACATACGTAAAACAGGAACCAGAAGAGAAGACCTTTTAACTTCTGATGCTGAATTGCGTCACATAACTATTTTAAGAAAATTACTCAATGAGATGGAAGATACGGCAGCTATGGAGTGGGTCTTAGATAAACTCAAAGATTTTAAGACTAATGCCGAGTTTTTTGAATCCATGAAAAGAAAATAAAAATCATTTCTTAACAGCCATCTCTTTCTTTTTAGACTCTTTCTTTTTAGATTTAAATAAAAGGATTCCTTTTTCTATAAAAGTTAAACCAAGAAAAGTTAAGATAATTGCTGAAGTTAAGCCACTTAAAATTATCTGTGAAGTCACAATGATTTCTTTTCCAAATATTTCACTACTTTTTGGTTCAAACATAAAATCTTGCCCTGAAAAAATTAATGCGACAAGAATTGAAGATATTATTGTTATTAAATAAACTCTAGACATTATTTCTTTTGAAGAAGACAAAATCTTGATTGACCTGCTACCTTAGATTTAATCATATCCCAGCCAGAAAGTATGTCTTCTGGTTCCTTTTCCTTTTCAATTTCACAACATACAATTGTTTTGCTTGTAATTAAATTCTTCTGATTAATTAAATCAAGAGATTTCTTAAGTAAATTTAATCTAAAGGGAGGGTCAACAAAGATTATATCTAGAGGTTCAATGATCTTTTTTTCAAAAGGAAATTTCATTGAGTCAACTGTTAAAATCTCAGTTTTGTGGTTTATTTTTAATTTAATAATAGTTTTATAAAGTTCTTCACACATTTTTCTATTCTTCTCAGCAAAAAATACAAAATCTGCCCCTCTTGAAATTGCTTCTATACCCAGGCTTCCTGTTCCTGCAAACATATCCAAACATTTTGATCCCTTAATGTCCTTAACTAGCCAACTAAATATGGTTTCTTTAGTTCTGTTAGTAGTAGGTCTTATGTAGCGAGAAGCTTTAAAGGGAATTTTTAAACCTTTAAATTTCCCTGCAACTATTCTTACATTAGAAGATCTTCTTTTCATCTAGAAATAATATCAGCTAATTTAAATTAAAGTAGATTTAGCTCTTTAGACATGATAATTTGCGGCGTTATGGATCCTGATCCCCTTAAAAAAGAGTATCTCCAGGCCATGCGAGGGATAACCTCAACAGTTACAGTCATCTCTGCAGCAAATGGATTAAAAAAACACGCTATGACAGCAACTTCTGTTACATCTTTATCTCTTAACCCGCCTTCTATTTTGGTTTGTATAAACCGTGAGGCTCTAATTCATAAAGTGATAGTTAAAGATTTATTCTTTTGTATTAATATCCTAGGTTCTGGTCAAGAAGATTTAGCTGACATTTGCAGCGCAAAAGATAAGGAAGAGTTAAGGTTCCAGGATAGAAACTGGTCTGAGGATGATAGTGTTCCATACAATAAAGCTTGCAAATCTAATTTGTTTTGCAGATGCATTGACTCTTTTGACTATAAAACACATACAATTTTTATTGGCGAGATTACCAAGGTTATTCGTAATAATGAAGGTGATCCTCTGTTGTATAAAGATGGAAACTACTTAGGATAGTAAAAATGAAAAATAAAAACGCATGGAAGCTGAACTATAAATCAAGTCTTTTTCTTTATTTTCTATTCTTTTCTACAATCATTACTTCCGAAATTCTTTTAGATGGAAAGTTAAATGAAGAAGAGTGGAAAGAAGCTAGGACAATAGATACGTTCTATGAAGTTTTTCCTTTTTCACTTAATGATGTGTCAGGTAATTCAAAAATACTTATACAAGAAGATAAAAAAGGAATCTATTTTGGTTTTATCAATATACAGCCAAGAGAAACTATTCGATCTAATCAGCATCAAAGGGATCAAGGAGCTCGACCTCCAATTGGAGACCAAGTTGGAGTTACCATAGATTTTGATAATGATGGAAAAACAGCATACAGATTCTCTGTAAATGCAGGAAATTCTATCAATGACGGTACAGTCATAAATGAAAATGAACAAAATTTAGACTGGGATGGGGACTGGTTATCAGCTACTAGCATCTCTGAAGAAGGCTGGTATGCAGAGATCTTTATCCCTTGGACTATTACTTCTATGAAGTCTCAGGAAGGTAAAAAGAGAAGTGTCGGTTTATGTTTTTACAGAATGTTAATAGCTGATTATAAAGTGCAGGCTACTTGTAAAGGGAGTCCTTATGTAAATAAATTCCTTTCAGTATTTGATGAAATAGATTTTCAGCAATATGAAGTCTCCCAAATAGATTTTTTCCCTTACATTACTTTTTCTGATGATTCAGTTATTGAGGAAAATGATACAAAATTTGGTGCTGAAGTTTTTTGGAAAATAGATTCAAGTAAACAACTAAATGTAACTTTCAACCCTGATTTTGGTCAGGTAGAAAGTGATGAGTTAGTTGTAAATTTCTCTGCTTCTGAAACTTATTACTCTGATAAACGTCCATTTTTTGCTGAAAATCAATCTATGTTTGAAGTTCAGGGATACGAAATGTTCTATGTAATCAACACCAGACGAATAGGAGCAGCACCTGATTACAATTGCTCTGAACTTCCTTCACTACAAGCTTCTTTGTGTAATTCTAATAAGAGAGGTATTTCTGATATAGATATGGCTGTCAGATACATTCATCAAGGAGAGAATCTAGATTTCGGTTTTTTAGGAGCTTCTGAAAAAGATGAAGAATATAGTCAAGGAAGAGATTTTTACGCCACCAAATTAAGAAAAACTAGTAAAGATCTTTCTATTGGATATCTGGGCACTTATGTTGAAAGGCCTATCTTGGATAGAAATGCAACTGTTCATGCAGCAAATTTTGAATACTGGACCTCTGAAGATTTAGTGGTCAGCGGTGTTCTCATGAATTCTAAAGTAAATGAAGAAGATGGATATGGATTCCGAGTTGGCTACGGTTATACACCTTCTAAAACTTTCTCTGGAGGAATAGGTCTCTGGTATTTTGATGACAAGATAGATTTAAGTGATATGGGTTATTTATGGAGAAATGATCAAGCCTTTTTCTCTGGAAGGTTCGAATGGAAAAAATATGAGTTTCTAAAAACTTCAATAACTAGAGAAAGAAGATATCAGTTGGACTTCACATATGAGACTGACAGCAATGGAAATAAAGAGACTCCTCCAGTATCTTTAACACTTACAAATGGTTTTAAAAATTCATCTCAAGCAACATTAAAGACTTTTTACAGGTTAAGTGGACGTGACACTTTAATAACGAGGAAATATGAAGAAGCTCCTTTTGTAAAAATGCCTGCTGGCTATGGTTTCGAGTTTGAGTATATGGGGCCTTCTAGAGACTTCTATCAGTACATGATCAATTATCAAAGAAGAAAAGGAGAGGAATATTTACCAGCACTAGGCTGGAATACTGTTTATGATTTCTTTCTACAAGTTTCTCCTTCTGATTTTTTCTCAATGTCTATTTTTTATCAAGAACATGAAGAGAAAGATTGGTTGAATTGGATTCAAGATAACCTATTGGCTACCTATGATATGAAACAAAGAGTAACAGTAGCCGGCTTAAATTGGTTTAAAGGCGATAGGCATGAATTGAGAGTTAAAGCTCAAATGGTTGCCTTTACAGCTAGAGAGCCATTACCTTTTTTAGCTGATCTTAATGGAAATTTAAACATTTCACCTAAGATTGCAGTTCCTTCAATAACTTTAAGTGATTTAGCTTTTCAAATTAGATACAGGTACGAATTACAACCATTGTCATATCTATACGTTGTCTACACCAAAGGAGGAAGGATATTTGGCAACGATGAAGAAGATAATTTAAGGAAACTATATAGGCGTCCTTGGGAAGACCCTCAATCAGATACTTTTACTGTAAAATTAAGATACAGATTCTAATAGAGGAATAAATGACATTTAGGAAGTCCATTTTTGGAGGCATATCATTAACCTTTTTTCTTTTCTTCAGTAATTTTATCCAAACTGAGATAAAGGTAGACGGAGAATTAAGTGAAGAAGAGTGGGAATCAGCTAAAAAGATAACTAAATTTTATCAGGTTATCCCCTTTAATCTTGAAGAACCTGAGCAAGAAACTTTAGTTAGAGTTTACGAGACTGAAGATGGATTGTATTTGGGTTATACCAACTATCAGTCCAGAGAAACCATGCGGGAACAGCAGCATGAAAGAGATGCTGATAATGCCAATGCAGATAAAGTTGGAGTGACTATAGATTTTGATGGTGATGCCTTGATGGCTTATTCCTTTACAGTTTCATTGGGTGGGTCTTTGAAGGATGCAGTTTATCGAAACGAAAACGAAGAAAAAAAAGATTGGGATGCTGATTGGATTGCCAAAACTTCAATTGGAAAGGATGCTTGGTTTGCAGAGTTTTTTATTCCTTGGTCTGTTGCCCCAATGAAAGATCAGGAGGGGGACAAGAGAAAAATAAGAATAAGCTTTTGGCGTATGTCCATAGAACTGTCTAAAGGATTTGCTACCATTCAATCAAATCCAAGAAGAGCAAGATTCATTTCTGCTTTTAATGATATGTACGTAAAGAACTTTAATAGTTCTGGTGTTGATTTCTTTCCTTACATAACTGCTTCTAATGAAAGGATATCTGGATCCAATGAAACCAAGGTAGGTGCCGAAATATTCTGGAAAATAGATTCAAGTAGTCAGCTAAACGTTGCAATAAACCCTGATTTCGGTCAAGTTGAAAGCGATGATGTTGTTATCAATTTTTCTGCAATGGAAACTTTCTATTCAGATAAGAGACCTTTTTTCTCTGAAAATCAATCTATGTTTGATGTAGATGGTTATCGTTTTATATATGTAATTAATACCAGAAGAATAGGAGGTGCCCCTGATTATAAATGTGAAGATTTCAATTCAGATTTAGAAGATTTATGTAATTTAAATAAAAAAGGTTATACAGATATTGATACTGCATTTAGATATACAAAAGTTGGCGAAGATTACGATATGGGATTCTTAGGAGCGGTTGAATCAAATGAACATTTTTCTGAAGGAAGAAACTTTTTTGCTGCTCGTTATCGATTAAAACAAGACAACTTATCTTATGGTTATTTAGGGACTTTTACTGACAACCCTATTTTAGATTCTTCAGCGAATGTTAACTCCATGGACATTACCTATAAACCAAATAAAGACCTAAGAATTTATGGTCTTTTATTAAATTCTATTGTTGAAGACAAAAAGGGTTATGGTTTTAGGATGAGTATGAGCAAACAGGTGAATCAAGATTTATCAACAGGAATGGGTTTTTTCTACTTAGACAAAGATCTTGATTTAAGCGATATGGGTTATTTAATGAGGAATAACTGGATAATGTTAGGAGGGCAGACACAGCTTCAGCAAACTAACTTCAATGACTCTTCAAAGACCTTAACACGAGATTACCAAATAAATTATGGTTGCAGAGCTCTTGCAAATTTTGATTCGGAGGGCTGCATGATTGGATTTGATTTTAAGAACCAATTCCAAAATACATCTATGGTTGAGACAGAGATAAATTTTCGTACTAAAGGAAGGGACAATATGATTACTAGAATGTCTCCTTTGGCACCATATATCAGGATGCCACAAAACTATGGCTTGGAATTAAAATATGTTAGTCCAAGAAAAAAATTATGGCAATGGGATATCTTTGCCATGAGAGGCAAGGGAAGTCAAAGATCTAGTTCAATGGGATGGAGAAATAAATATTATTCTTCTATAAAACTATTTCCTTTAGATAACTTAACTTTAAGGCTCTCATATTCTCATGAAAACCAATCGAATTGGTTGAATTGGATCGAAGGTAACTTACTTGCTACATACGATAAAACGCAAAGGAATACTAATTTTTCGATTAAATATTTTAAGGGAAATCAGCATGAGTTGCGTGTAAAAGCCCAGTTAGTAGCCTTTAACGCTAAAAAACCTCAAGCTCAGATAGCTTCTTTTAATGGGAAGTTAAATGAATCTTCTGTTAACTTAGATTCCTTTAGTATAGGCCAACTAGCTTTCCAGGTTCGTTACCGTTATGAGTTTATGCCCTTAGCTTATTTGTATGCAGTTTATACTAGGGGCGGAAGAATTTATGAGAACGATGAAGAGGATGATTTAGGAACCTTGTATCAACGACCTTGGGACGAACCTTCAGCTGATAATTTTACTTTAAAACTAAGATATCGTTTTTAGGTTTTGTGTTCTTCACAGCAAAACCATACGTTTTCTAAACTGATTGCCTCTGACTTGGGAATGTTTACTCCACAAGTTTGACACTTAACCATTGCAGCGCTCTTCTTCTTTGTTTTTTTTTCTTTTCTTATAAAAAGAAAATACAGCCAGATTAATCCTATTACGCCTAAGATTAAGATTAATTGAGACAAATTTAGTTTTCCTTAAGAGGAGGTAGTATTTCTTCATCTCCTAACAAGCCAAAAGACAATCTGTTTTTCCAAGAGCGCTTTGGTTTAACTAATTCTTTTGAAGCAAAGTTAGGATAGTTAGTTCTTAGGATTTCGAAGTTTTTTTGCCTTAAGTCTTCGTAACCCAAAAGACCATAAGCTATTACAAGTATAGATAAGGCTTCTGGGACTTGTGGTGTATTAGGCATGTGCTCGATTACATACCTGGCTCTTCCAACGGCAGCTACATAAGCTTTCCTTTCCATGTAAAAGTTAGCTATATATATTTCATGTTGAGCCAAGATATTCTTAAGATAAATCATTCTTTGGCGAGCATGAGAGGCATAAGGAGATTTAGGGTATCTAGCTAAAAATTCACTGAGATCTTCAAATGATTGTTGAGCAGGCTCAATATCTCTTTTAGATAAATCGGAAGTAAAGTATCTAGAAAAAATACCTGAATCATCTGTGAAGGCCGAAAGTCCTCTTAGATAATAGGCATAACTTGTATGAGGATGACGAGGATGTAGATCAATAAATCTTTCGGCAGCAGATCTGGCAGCTTCAAATTCAAAATTTCTATAGTATGCATAAATAAGTTCTGCTTGGGCCTGTTCAGCATACCTACCAAAAGGAAACCTTCTTTCAAGGATTTCAAGACTTCTTATAGCATTATTAAAGTTCCCATTCTTAAGTCTAACTTGAGAAGCATCATACAGTTCCTTTTCTAATAACCTTTCATCAAGCTCTTCTTCAGTAGAAGAACAGGAAGCAAGTATAAAAATTGATAAAAATGACAAGAGATAAGATACTTTAATTATCTTATTTAACGGGTTAATAGTAAGGTACTTCTGCATTTGGAATGATGATTCTACATTTCTGAAAACATATTGGACAGAAAAAGAATCTTATTGTTCCATTTATTGGAAAGATGAATCGCAAGATAGGTTTAAAGTTTCAAGTTAATTTGGATCACAAAGGTCAACGCATTGATTTAGTAATCTCTAAAGCCTTTATTGAATTTTCTAGGAACCACTTACAAAGATTAATTAAAGATGGAGCAGTAAAAGTTAACGGTAAAGAGGTTAAGCCAAGACATATTTTGCAAGGCGACGAATTAATTGAAATACTTGCTGAAGAAACTCCTCAAATCAAAGATGAACCTCAACAAATAGATTTGGATATTGTTCATGAGGACCAAGACATTCTGGTAATTAATAAGAATTCAGGCTTAGTAGTTCATCCTGGAGCAGGTAATAAATCAGGTACTTTAGTTAATGGACTTATAAATTTTGATCCTAATCTCAGCTATCTTCCTAGGGCTGGTATAGTTCATAGGCTAGATAAGGATACTTCAGGATTAATGGTGGTCTCTAGAAATGAAAAATCTTATTTGAACCTAGTAAATCAATTGAAAGAAAGGACTGTAAAAAGAGTCTATAAGGCTATAGTTGTAGGTGAACCTAGTTTAAGTGGAATTATTGATAAACCAATTGGCAGACATCCCAAAGTTAGAACTAAACAAGCTGTTGTAAAGTCTGGGAAGCAAGCCATTACTCAATTTAAGACAATTGATAATTTTAAAGGTTATTCATTGGTTGAGGCTTCATTAGAAACAGGAAGAACTCATCAAATTAGGGTACATTTATCATATTTAGGTTTTCCAATAATAGGTGACTCAATTTATGGAGGAAGGAGAAAATATGCTAAAGGAACATCTCAAGAGATTAGAAATATAATTGACGGCATCAGTAGACAGGCCCTCCATGCCAGCATTTTATCTTTTAACCATCCCTTAACCGAGAAGAACTTAAGTTTTAAAAGTAAATTACCGGAAGACATGTACCATCTTTTAGCTACATTAAAGAAAAATGACGCATAATTTAGTGATCAATCCAAAAAGTAAATTAGGTAATGGAATTAATGCCGTTATGTTTACTAAGACTTATTTTAAGGAGCATGCACCTGATTACGAAGAGCTTCCTTTAGAAAAAATTTTAGCTTCTGAGTTGGGTCTACCCATTATATGGTTAGAACAAGTACACGGAACAAGGGTGAAAGAAGTTTTTAAAAAGAGGCCAAATCTAATCAAAGCTTGTGATGGTTTATACACTAATAAGAAGAATATTGGATTAGCTGTCAAAACTGCCGATTGTTTACCTTTGGTAATCTCTTCTAGAGATGGCAAAGAACTCTCTGTATTGCATGTTGGTTGGAGAGGTCTTCATCAAGGAATAGTCGAGAATTCAATATCAAATTTTAAATGTACTAAAAAAAATCTGATTGCTTGGTTAGCTCCTTGTATCTCTTCAAAGAACTATGAAGTTGGAGAGGATGTTTATTCTTTATTTGTAAGTGAAGATAACGAGAGTATTTCAAGTTTTGTAACTACTTCTCAGGATAATAAATGGTTATTTAGTCTAAAAGAAGAAAGTACTAGAAGATTAAGAAAGTTTGGGGTAAAAGTTATTTCTGAATCATTTTGTACTTTTGAAGATGAAGATTCCTTTTATTCTTACAGGAAAAACTTTTGTTCTGGAAGGATGGTAACTTTAGCTTGGAGAAGTGATGAAAAATAAGGCCTTTATAGGACTTGGAGTAATGGGTTCTCACATGGCAGGGCACATAGCTAAAGCAGATTATAAATTAAGAGTTTTCAATAGGACTGCTAAAAAAGCAGAGATTTGGAAGCAAGAATATTTAGGAGATATTGCTTCTTCACCCTCTGAGGCTTCTCAAGGCTGTGACATGGTTTTTCTTTGTTTAGGTGGAGATGATGACGTAAGGGAGGTTATAGATGGTAAAAGTGGAATTTTAGAGACTTTAGAATCTGGAGCTATTGTTATAGATCACACAACCACTTCAGCATCTTTATCAAGAGAAATAGCATCTAAATTGTTTGAACATGGAATTCATTATATTGATGCACCAGTCTCTGGGGGAGAGATAGGGGCCAAGGAAGGACAGCTAACTATCATGGCAGGAGGTAATCAAGAGGCCTTTAATACATGCATCGAGGTAATGAATTGTTATTCAAAATTTTGTAAAAGGATGGGAGGTCCTGGTTCAGGTCAGTTAACTAAAATGGTTAATCAGATTTGCATTGCCGGCTTAATACAGGCTCTAGCTGAAGGAATGGATTTTTCAAAAAAAGCAGGATTGGATACTAAAGAAGTCATAGATGTCATTTCAAGAGGGGCTGCACAATCATGGCAAATGGAAAATAGGTGGAAATCTATGCTCGATGACTTTTACGAACATGGATTTGCCGTTGATTTGATGAGAAAAGATTTGGGGTTCGTTTTAGAAGAAGCTGAAAAAAATGGATCAATTCTTGATATTACTAAGTTAGTGGATTCTTTTTACTCCGAGATACAGAATAGGGGCGGAGGAAAATGGGATACTTCTAGCCTGTTTAAAAGATTAAGTGAGAAATGAGTTCTTTGCCCGATCCAAATACTAGTTTTTGCAAAAGACTTTTCGAAGGCACTGAGGATAGACTGAGGAAACTAGCTAAAGAATTAGAGATAAATTCCATTTCAGACAATTTTTTTACTGAAATTGTTATTCCCTTATCAGGTTTTTTTAGTTTATTAGAAAAAAAGGATAAACCTTATTTTATATGTTTTACAGGAGGCCAAGGATCTGGGAAAACAACATTATCTGAATTCATTCAAGTGGTTTTACAGAAGGGATGTTCAAAAAAGACAGTAGGATTTTCTATTGATGATATATATAAGACTCGAGAAGAAAGAGAACATTTAGCTGAAACAATACATCCTTTGTGTAAAGTTAGAGGTGTGCCAGGAACACATGATGTTCAATTAGGCTTAGATACTCTTAACAGTCTTTCGGGAGCAAATGATAGTACTCTCACTCCAATACCTTCTTTTTCTAAGCCATTAGATCAGCACTACCCAAGAGAAAACTGGAGGGTCTTCAAAGGAAAACCAGACTTTATCTTCTTTGATGCTTGGTGTGGAGGAGCAAAGCCAATTTCAATTGATAACTGGAAGCCTCCTATGAATGATCTTGAAAAAGAAGAAGACCCAAAAGGCAACTGGTCAAAGTGGAGTAATGCCCAATTAGCAGGAGATTATCAAGATTTATTTAAAAGGTTTGATTATTTATTAATGATAAAGGTACCAAGCATGGAGCATGTTTACGAAAGTAGATGGCTTCAAGAACAGACCCTAGAAAAAACTCTCAAAGATTCTGAAATGAAGAATAAGATAATGAATAAAGAAGAGGTTTATAGATTTGTTATGCATTACGAAAGATTAACTCGTTATATTTTAGAAGAAATGCCTTCTTTTGCAGATATTGTTCTAGAGAGGGATAAGGGATTTAATTTTTCTTTAATTAAAGCACCTTAAATACTGATTTTACGCGGAATTCTTGACTTAACCCTATCTGATGTCAAAATGCGCCACCTTCAGCTTTTTGCTGAAATAAGGTACATATGATGGCTAAAGAAAGACTATCTGGCGCAGAAGCCCTGATGAGATCCCTTCAAGATGAGGGGATAGAGCTTGTATTTGGGTATCCTGGTGGTGCATCTTTACATATTTACGATGCATTATTTAATCAACAAGCAGTCCAGCACGTTCTAGTTAGGCATGAGCAAGGAGCTGTGCATGCAGCAGATGGATATGCAAGGAGCACTGGAAAGCCAGGTGTAGTTTTTGTTACTTCTGGTCCTGGAGCTACCAATGCTATAACGGGTTTAGCAACAGCACATATGGATTCAATACCAGTTATCGTTATTTCTGGCCAAGTAAAATCACATTTGATTGGAACTGATTCATTTCAGGAGACAGATATGATTGGTGTTTCAAGACCAATAGTTAAACATAGTTTCTTAGCTCAAAAAGCGGAAGAAATCCCTTTGATTATCAAAAAAGCTTTCCATATAGCTACCACAGGAAGGCCTGGTCCGGTGGTAATAGATATTCCAAAAGATGTGACTGATCCGGCTTATAAATTTGGCTATAGTTATCCAAAAGAGATAGGCATTAGGTCCTACAAACCTGTAGATGAAGGTCACTCGGGCCAAATAAGAAAAGCAGCTAAACTTTTATTGTCTAGCCAGAGACCTGTGATTTATACAGGAGGTGGTGTTATTCAGAATGATGCATCTGAAGAATTAACCTCCTTAGTAAAATTTCTAAACTTTCCAGTGACCAACACTTTGATGGGTTTAGGTGCTTACCCAGCAACTGATAAAAACTTCCTTGGAATGCTAGGTATGCATGGTACCTATGAAGCCAACATGGCTATGCATAATGCGGATTTAATTTTAGCAGTTGGAGCTAGATTTGATGACAGAATCACAAATGATCCAGCTCAATTCGCTTTAAATGCTAAAAAAATTCATATAGATATCGATCCTGCTTCACTTTCAAAGATTATTAAGGTTGATGTCCCAATAGTGGGTTCTGCAAAGACTTGTCTAACGCAGTTATTAAAAGAGTTAAAGAAACATGAGTCTAAATTAGATATCAAGAAATTAGAGCCATGGCATGATCAGATTAAAAAGTGGAGAAAGAAGTATGGTTTAGATCATGAAATGATAAAAAAAGCCCCATCCAGTGGAAAGATACTTCCTCAGCAAGTTATTCAATCTTTGTATAAAGAAACCAAAGGCGATGCTTACGTCACTTCTGATGTAGGTCAACATCAAATGTTTGCAGCACAGTATTATCATTTTGATAAACCTAGACGTTGGATAAACTCAGGAGGGTTAGGGACTATGGGTTTTGGCTTGCCCGCTGCTATGGGAGTTCAATTAGCTTTTCCTAATTCAACAGTTGCTTGTGTTACAGGAGAAGGAAGTATACAAATGTGTATTCAAGAACTTTCTACATGTCTTCAATATGATTTACCCATAAAAATTATTAATTTAAATAATTCAGCTCTTGGCATGGTCAAGCAATGGCAGGATATGCAATATGGGGGGAGGCTCTCACAAAGTACTTATGAAGATTCTTTACCAGATTTTGTTAAATTGACTGAGTCTTTTGGTCATGTGGGTTTAAAAGTAGAGAAATTTGAAGATCTTGAATCTGCTATGAAGGAATGTTTTGATCAAAAGGATAAGTTAGTTTTTTTGGATGTTGTAATTGATGAAGACGAGCATGTTTATCCTATGTTAGAGGCTGGCATGGCCATGGATTCTATGTGGTTAGATAAAAAAACAAAAACTTGGGAATGAAAAGAGTAGTCGCTTTATTAATGGAAAATCAGCCAGGGGCTTTATCTCGTGTGGTTGGGTTATTTTCTCAAAGAGGTTACAACATAGAATCTTTAATAGTTGCTCCAACCGAAGATCCTTCATTATCAAGGTTAACTATGACAACAGAAGGTGATGCTGCCGTAGTCGAACAAATTACTAAACAACTAAATAAACTTATTGATGTAGTTAAAGTTATAGATTTATCCTTAGATAAATACGACGGAAGAGAACTTTTACTTATTAAATTAGAAGCCTCACCAAATACTAAGTCCGAAGTAGAGAAATTAGGAGGTAAAGTTTTATTTAGCAATGATAGTCTTCTAAACGCAGAGTTTGTAGGAAGTTCTGAAGATTTAGACAAGGTAGTAAATTCTTTATCTAAGTTAAAGCCCTTAGAGGTAGTAAGAACTGGGCTATCAGGTATATCCTCTACATCTAAGACTTTAACTATTTAGTTTCTGGAGAATATTATGCAAATTTATTATGACAAAGATGCTGACCTTAAATCTCTTAAAGATAAGAGAATAGTTGTTGTTGGTTATGGCTCTCAGGGTCATGCTCATGCCAATAACTTAAAAGATTCTGGTATGAATGTGATTGTTGCTTTAAGAAAGGATTCTTCATCTTGGCAAAAAGCAGAGGAAGCTGGATTCGAAGTTTCTGAAGTTAAGGAAGCGGTAAAGGAAGCTGACTTGGTGATGCTTTTAATGCCGGATGAGCTTCAATCTTCTACTTATGTTTCTGAAATAAATAACAACATAAAAAAAGACGCAGTTTTGGCCTTTGCACATGGATTTAATATTCATTTTGAAATGATAGTTCCCAGAGGCGACCTTGATGTAGTTATGATAGCTCCAAAGGGACCAGGTCATACAGTCAGATCTCAATATGTTGAAGGTGCAGGAGTTCCTTGTTTAATTGCAATTCATAAAGACGTTTCCGGAAATGCTAAAAATCTAGCCTTAGCTTATGCATCGGCTATTGGCTCTGGAAGAGCAGGGATCATAGAAACTAATTTTAAAGATGAGACCGAAACAGATTTATTTGGTGAACAAGCTGTCCTTTGTGGAGGTTTAACCTCTCTTATTCAGGCAGGTTATGAAGTTCTTGTAGAAGCTGGGTACCCACCTGAGATGGCTTATTTTGAATGTTTACATGAGGTTAAGTTAATAGTGGATTTAATCTATGAAGATGGATTGCAAAATATGCGTTATAGCATATCCAATACAGCTGAATATGGAGATTATACCAGTGGACCAAAAGTAATAACGGAAGAGACCAAAGACGAAATGAGAGCAATCCTTAAGAGAATTCAATCAGGAGAATTTGCAGAAAAGTTTATGTCTGATTGCAGGCAGAGTAATGATGGTAAGGGCGGTCCTGAGATGAAAAATTATAGAGAACAAGCTTCCTCACACCCAATAGAAGAAGTTGGTAGAGAACTGAGGGCGATGATGCCATGGATCGCCAAAAATAAATTAGTTGATAAGGAAAAAAATTAGTTCAAGTGTCAAAAAAACCTGAAAATTTAGACCTTTATGACGAACATGAAGAGGTTGTGTCTGAAGGAGGAAAAAAAGTCAGAAGAAGAGGAATCTATCTTTTACCTAATCTTTTAACAACGGCTTCCTTGTTTTCGGGTTTCTTTTCAATAATATCTTCTATTGAAGGAAACTTTATTTATGCAGGAGCAGCTGTATTTGTTTCTCAAATACTTGATGGTTTGGATGGAAGAGTAGCAAGATTAGCTAAAGCTGAAAGCCAATTCGGAGCTCAATTTGATAGTCTTTGCGATGTTATTTCTTTTGGGTTGGCACCCGCTATTTGTATATTTTTGTGGGGCTTAGATTCTTTAGGTCAAGCGGGGTGGGTTTTATCTTTTCTATTCGTAGCATGCGCTGCACTGAGACTAGCTAGATTCAATGCGAACATAGGTTCAGAGGATAAGTTCTTTAAAGGTCTTCCAAGCCCAGTGGCCGCAGGTTTTATTGCTTATTACGTTTGGTATCTAAGTTCTTTGGGGTTACAAGATGAAAATCTATTTCCAGCTCTGACTATTATGAGCGCATGCATCACAGGCGTAGTAGCAACATTGATGGTGATAAATATTCCTTATTACAGCTTTAAAGAAATAGAAATGAAAAGAAGAGTTCCTTTCTTTTCTATCTTAATGGTGGTATTTATTTTCGCATTAATCTCTTTAGATCCTCCTTTAGTCCTTCTAACTTGTGCTTTTCTTTATATTTTGTCTGGTCCAATTATTTGGGTAGTAAAAAGCTTACGCAACTAACCTATTCATTGTAAGATTCGCCCTCCACACAAGTGGGTCTGTAGCTCAGCTTGGTTAGAGCGCACCCCTGATAAGGGTGAGGTCGGAAGTTCAAGTCTTCCCAGACCCACCAGTTTGTTCAGACTCTATAAGGGTTTCAGAGAGTTTCATCTTTGAAACTCTTTTTTTATTTCTATTCACACTTATTCACACAGTAAATAATATGTTCGGATGAACATTTTTTGTTC